>JADMIO011575541.1_pt1 | contig 97733 bp, 69 predicted proteins | sample 8958161 | NCBI WGS metagenome assembly JADMIO01 (sample SAMN16585339, study PRJNA669376) | soil metagenome | isolation source: Crop rotation soil | place: USA: Cullars Rotation, Alabama | collected 2011
CGCGACAACTTGTCCACGTGGAATTCTAAGCTTAGGATCCCAATGTGCTGGAAAGGTTCCAGAAGCAAGAGATCGTTCCTGATGACGCAACACCCTCAGACGAGGTGAACTACCTGGTCGCGCGATATGGCCTCAACCGGAACCGGTTCATCGCGGTGGGCAACGGCAGCAAGAACGCCAGCAGCGCGGACTCGGAGAAGGACCGCCGAACGGACATCAAGATCCTGTCCCGGTAGCCACCTTCCATTGCATAGCTTCGACGTTATCGCTTCATTCTCTGCCATTCATGACGAAAGGGGCAGAGAATGAAGCGGGTACGGTATGGAACAGGTGTAAAGATACCCTCGCGGTTGCGGCGTGAACATCTTCGGAGGCGTTCTGAAGATGGCTTTACTTCCTCGCAGTCGTTAGCGGTCTTGCCCTGCCTGGCATGATTGTGAAAATAGTTCTGTCGCTTCTTGTTCCCTTTGAGGGCCTAATCCTGATGGCAGAATAACCTGTTTGGGGTCACGAAACGTGAGGCTGCCATGCCGATCCGAAACTCCCATCGGAACTCCGATTATCGGAGGTTCCATCGTTCTGTTCGATCCAACCCTGGAAATCGCTGTCGCTCTTTACTTCGTGGAATCGCCTGGACTCCGCTCCTTTTAATGGGTCTGATTTTTGGACCCGTCACAGCGACTCTATCTCAAAGCCTGCCCCTTCTGGTGACGCCCGGCGATGCCAATGAGGACGGGCGATTCGATGTCCAGGACGTGGTGGCCGCCCTCCAGGCTTACGTTTTTGAAAATCCCTCCCTGCTGGCCCGGCCCGATCTCGCCGATGTCTCGCCCTCGCCCAGTTCCGACGCGAGGGGATACGGCGATGGCTTCATCCGGGCCGACGACCTCAATACCCTCCTGCGCGCCCTCGTCGGTCTTCAGAAACTCCCCCAGCCACCGGGCACGACCGCCCTGCCTGACGCTGTGGAGTCCCGACGGGCCGCTCTCCTGCGGGGCCACGTTCATGAACGCGGCGGTGCAGCTCTCTCCGGAGTAGACATTTCGGTTCTCAATCATCCGGAATTCGGAAATACTCAGACACGCCCGGACGGCTCGTTCGATCTTCCCGTCAATGGCGGCGGCCTGTTGACCGTCAATTATGCGAAATCCGGCTTTCTGACCGCGCAGCGACAGATCGACGTGCCGTGGAACGACTACGCTCTGCTTCCCGACGTGGCGATGGTCCCCCTCGATGCCAAAGTGACTCGGGTGGACCTCTCCGGCTCGACCTCTCAGGTTGCCCAGGGGAGCGAAATCACCGACGCCGACGGCTCAAGGCAGCCTTCGCTCATTTTTCCGGGCGGCGCGCGAGCCACCCTCGTCCGACCCGACGGTACGACGCAGCCCGTTTCGGAGCTTCACGTTCGGGCGACGGAGTACACCGTCGGGCCGGACGGCCCCATAGCGATGCCCGCGCCGCTTCCGTCGACTTCGGGATACACATACGCCGTGGAGTTGAGCGCGGATGAAGCGGGAGAAGGCACGGAGGTCCGTTTCGACCGCCCGGTGTTCTTCTACGTGGATAACTTTGTGGGCTTTCCGGACGGTGGCCCGGTCCCGGTCGGTTTTTACGACCGCGCGCGGGGAGTCTGGGTCCCTTCCAGCAATGGCCGGGTCATCCGCATCCTTTCGATCACCGGCGGGAAGGCCGACCTCGACGTGGACGGAGACGGGAGCGCGGACGGACCGGATGCGCTGTCGCCGCTTGGCATCACCGATGACGAACGGAGCCGACTGGCCGGTCTTTACCCCGCCGGGAAGAGTCTGTGGCGCGTGCCGATCCCTCACTTCTCCTGCTGGGACACCAACTGGCCCTACGGCTGCCCGTCCGGAGGCTGCAACGCTCCCGACGTGCCGCCGCCCTCGGCTCCCCCGGTCGAAACCGACTGCAAGCTCACCGGTTCTTCCATCGACCCTCACACTCGATCCATCGGGGAATCGCTCCCCCTCACCGGCGTTCCTTTCAAACTCCATTATCAGAGCGACCGTTCGCTGGGCTACCGGGGAGGCTATGCGCTCAACATCCCCGTCACCGGCAATGCGGTGCCCACTGGACTGAATCGCATCGAACTGACCGTTTCCGTCGGAGGCCGCGAGTTTCCCTTCCAATTCGCGCCCGCTGCCGGGCAGGCGTTTACCTTCGTGTGGGACGGCAACGACGCGAATGGGAATCCCCTGAATGGCGTTCAGCAGGCCAGAGTCACCCTCAGTTATGTCTACAACGCCGTCTATCAGGAACCGGGAACGGGCTTGCAGGAGTTTGCCGGCTTTCCCATCGCGTTTTTCGGGTTCAAGCCGAACATCCGGCGCACCGAACTGGTCATTCCCCGCTCGACCTCATGGGTGGTCCCCATCGGCGCAAAGCAGCCGCCTTCGGACGGTCTCGGCGGATGGACGCTGGACCTCCTCCACGCCTACGATCCGGAATCCCGCATCCTCTACCGGGGAGACGGTTCTCGTCGGCTGGCTCCCGGTTCCGGACGCATCATCACGACCGTCGCGGGCGGGGGCGACGGTTCTCTGGGAGACGGCGGCCCGGCCACACAGGCGTCTCTCAATTTCAGCCCGCAATTCGGGGGCGGGCTGGCGGTCGGGCCGGACGGCTCGCTCTATATCGCGGAATCGGGAGCGCATCGCGTTCGTAAGGTCTCGCCGGACGGCGTGATTACCACCTTCGCGGGCAACGGTCTTCAGGGCGCGCCCACGGAAGGGGTTCTCGCAACAAATACCCGTTTGGGGCTGCCCACCGATGTCGTGATCGGGCCGGGCGGTCTCGTCTTTATCGCGGATGCCGGCAACGACCGCATCTACCGGGTGGGATTGAACGGCGGCATTCGCACCGTCGTCGGAAGCGCGCCGGACGGCTTTTCCGGCGATGGCGGTCCCGCGTCACAGGCCCGGTTGAACGACCCCCGAAAGATCGCCATCGGGCCGGACGCGATGCTCTACATCGGCGACTGGAGGAATCATCGCATCCGCCGGGTCGGCACGGACGGCATCATCACCACGCTCGCCGGGACCGGCGACCCGTGTGAACTCCTCCTCGCTCCCTGCGGAGAAGGCGGCAAAGCGTCTCAGGCGAAGGTCAACGCGGCGGAAGGGCTGAGCATCGGCCCCGATGGCAGCCTCTACGCGGACACCATCAACGGCGGCAGCCTTCAGAAGATCGGGACGGACGGCAATATCCAGACAGTCGCGGGAGGCCTGGACCGTTTCAACGGCTTTTCCGGCGATGGCGGAAAGGCTACCGATGCCCAGTTTCGCGAGATTTCCGGCGCCGCGTTCGGTCCGGACGGCGTTCTCTATCTCGCCGACCACGGCAATCAGCGGATTCGCGCCCTGACGCCGGACGGTTCGATAGTGACGGTTGCGGGTTCCGGCGAGGAAGTGACCGGACCGTTCGGACAAAAATTGATTCCCGGCGGCTTTTCCGGCGACGGCGGCGCGGCGACTCAGGCGCAGTTGAACACGCCGACGGACGTGGCGGTCGGACCGGACGGCAGCCTGTACATTCTCGATGCGGGGAACGGGCGGGTGCGGCGCATCGGCCCGCTCTCTTCCGCCCTCGGCCAGTCCGAACTCGCGGTTCCGGACGACGCCGGCTCGGAAATTTACATCTTCTCTCCCTCCGGACGACACCTTCGCACCCTCGATGCGATCACCGGGTCAGTCCGGTACCTGTTCAGTTACGATGAAGCCGGTCGCATCGCCGCCGTAACCGACCGCGACGGTAACGTGACGACGGTGGAACGGGGAAGCGACGGCAGCCCGACCGCTATCGTCAGCCCTTACGGCCATCGGACCCGCCTTTCCGTCAATGAACGAGGATTTCTCACGCAGGTAACGGACCCCGGCGGCGGTATCTACGCTCTGACGACCTCGGAGACGGGCCTGCTCACGGGCTGGACCTCCCCGGAAGGCCGCAGCCATCGCTTCGAGTACGACGACCTGGGTCGCCTGACGCGGGACGTCGACCCCGCCGGAAACGCTCAGGAACTCTCTGAAAATGAAGACTTCGGGGTGGATTCGATGACGGTTCGTTCTCCCCTGGGCCGGGAGACGACGTTTCTGGATCAGCCGACGCCGGGACCGGGCGAATTCCACATCAACACGCTGCCCGACGGGCTGGCGGTCCGGACGACCGTGAACTCGGACGGCTCCAATGAGGTCGTTTCTCCCGACGGCACGCGGGTCCGCGAAACGCTTGGACCGGACCCGCGATGGGGCATGCAGTCCCCCGTGACCCGGTCGATGACGATGACGACTCCAGGCGGATTGACCTTTCAGCTTCAGGAGCAGCGGACGGCGATCCTGAATACTCCCGACGATCTGTTCAGCCTGAAGAGCTTTACCGATAGCCTCTCCGTGAACGGTAAAAACTGGACCATCGCCTACGACGCCTCCACTCACACTTCCACCTTCACCTCGCCGGAGGGCCGAACCGAAGTCTCCGCTTTTGATGAACGGGGACGGCTCGTCCGCCGCCAGATCGGCGACCTGGAGCCGGTGAATTATCAATACGATGAGCGCGGACGGCTCATCCTCATTTCTCGCGGCGCAGGAACGGACGCGCGGACGACGACCTCCGAATACGGACCCGGCGGCAGCGTTTCTCGTCTGACCAATGCCCTGGATGAAACCGCCCGGTTAAGCTACGACGCGCTGGAACGGGTGGAAAGCCTCACCCTCCCGGACTCGCAAGCCATTGGGTTCAGCCACGACGGGGACGGACTTCTTTCAGGAGTGACCCCGCCTGGCCGTTCCGCGCACGTAACAGACTACGCGCCCACCGGCTTGCCTTCCGCGCTCGTTCCCCCGCCTCTGGGAACCGATACCACTTCCCGGAAGATCGTTTACAACGCTGACCGCCAGCCAACCCGCGTAACGCGCATGGACGGACGCGCGTTCGAGTTTGACTACGATTCCGCCGGTCGCCTCACTGGATTGACCGGGCCACGAGGCCGCATTGCGTACGCTTACGATCCGGTGACCGGGCATCTCGTCTCCGTGACAGACCCGGACGGGAGCGCCCTTTCCTACGCCTATGACGGGGCGCTCGCCACGTCCGAAACGTGGAGCGGTCCGGTTGCCGGGTCCGTCAGCCGAACCTACGACAACAACTTCCGGGTCGCTACCGAAAGCGTCAATGGCAGCAATCCCATTTCGTTCATTTACGATGGCGACGGGTATATCACCGGCACGGGAGGATTGACCCTCACCCGCTCAACGAAAACGGGGTTGGTCACGGCATCCTCCGCCGGATCGGTGTCCGAAACTTATGCGTACAATGGATTTGGCGAGGTCTCGGAGCGCAAAGCAGCCTTCAGCAATACTGCGCTTCTCACGGAGCAGTTCCTGCGGGACAAGATGGGGCGAACCACCCGAAAGACCGAGACGTTAGGGGGGACGACTACGGTTTACGATTACACCTACGACGTTCGAGGACGCCTCATCAAAGTCGTGAAAAATGGGACGGTTGCGGACACGTACGCCTACGATGCGAACGGCAATCGAACCATTTCTTCCAGCGGCGGTGTGTCGATCACAGGAACGTACGATGCGCGGGACCGCCTCACCCGGTACGGTACGGCAGACTTTACGTCGCTGGCAGATGGCGAACGGGCTTCCCGAATCGTGAATAACGTTGAGACGCAGTACCGCTACGACGTTATGGGGCATCTGCTTGGCGTCACGCTTCAGGATGGGACCGTTATCGCGTACCTGATCGACGGGCAGAACCGTCGGATCGCAAAAACGGTCAACGGCGTCCGCAAGCAGGGCTTTCTCTATTCCGGCGCGCGTCGCCCCGTAGCGGAGCTGGATGGAACCGGTCAGGTGGTCTCCCGTTTCATCTACGCCGACCCGACCGGCGCGCCCGATCTCATGATTCGCGGCGGGAAGACGTACCGTTTGGTGAAGGATGAGGTCGGAACGCCCCGGCTGGTGGTGGACATCGCTACAGGAGCCATCGTTCAGCGCATGGACGCCGACGCGTTTGGGCGCGTGATTCTGGACACGAATCCGGGATTCCAGCCGTTCGGTTTCGCGGGCGGATTGAACGATCTCGATACCGGACTCCTCCGCTTCGGCGCGCGCGATTACGACCCCGAAACGGGTCGGTGGACCGCTCCCGACCCCATCGGGTTCGCGGGAGGAACGGCGAACCTGTACGCCTACGCCGGGAACGATCCCGTCAATCATACCGATCCCTCCGGGCTGCTGACCCCCGCTCAGTGCGAGAAGATTCAGGAAATCCTCGACTTCGAGAAGAAGCATGGGACCTGGGAGACGGCGCGGAAGTTCTCGAACACGCCCGGATCGTATGCGGGCCAGACGCCGATGGGCGACGCTTTCGATAATCAGCCGGTCGAAACGGCGGAGGGAACGATGGACCTGGACTGGTTCACGGACCTGACAGCGTACGGCTTCGGAGGCCTGCACACGCTCCCGCTGTATGTCGCGGGGAAATTGATCTGGAAAGGGGTGCAGACGCTGGACGGGCGCAACACGCGATGGCCGTTCCAGGATCCAAAAGAGTGGCCGGCGGTCAAGGCGGTGTCGACGTACAAATCGTATGCGGACCTGTTCCCGGAGAGCCTGCTGAACGAACAGTGTTCGTGCGGGGAGTGAGGATCGGCTGCAAAGGTAGAAACCGATCTTCGGGGCGCGTCCCGGTAGGAAAACCGGACGGGTGAGCGAACTGCTTTACAGCCGCTTCCCTTCCGATGAATCTCCCGAGGTCGTGAAAATGCCCCTTCCTGCCCCACGAACATTCCTCCTGCTTTCAAGCGTCATGGGCGCCGCGCTCGCCTTGCCCGTGAGCGCGGCGCAACATTCGGCTGCCTCCGCGAATGCGCTGTCTTCCCGCGCGGAATCGTCACTGGAGAACAGGTTTCGCACCCCGCCCTCCGCCGCGAAGCCGCACACCTGGTGGCACTGGCTCAACGGCAACGTCACCCGTCAGGGCATCACCGCCGACCTGGAAGCCATGAAGCGCGTTGGTATCGGGGGAGCGCAAATCTTCAACGTGGATCAGGGCATTCCCAAAGGTCCCGTTCCGTTCATGAGTCCCGATTGGCTCGACATGATCGGTTTTGCGGGCCGGGAGGCCAATCGCCTGGGGATCGAGCTGTGCATTCACAACTGCGCCGGATGGTCCTCCAGCGGTGGGCCATGGATCACTCCGGAATACGCGATGCAGGTTCTCGTCACTTCGGAGACGACCGTGCAGGGTCCGGGTCGCGTCCGCGATCCTTTGCCCAAGCCTCCCATGCGGCATGATTATTACCGCGACGTGGCGGTACTGGCGTTCCCCACCCCGGCGGACCTGACCCGGCTCTCTAACATCGAAGGAAAGTCCGCCGTTACCCGCGCCGACCGCCTCCTGCCGGACACGTCAGCTACTCCGGATGGGGCCGCCATCCCTCGCGACGGAGTGCTCGATCTCACCGATAAAATGGACGCCGACGGACGGCTTGACTGGGACGCTCCCGCCGGGGAGTGGACGATCCTCCGCATCGGGCACACGCCCACCGGCGCGCAGAATGCCCCCGCCATGCCCGAAGGACGCGGTCTGGAGTGCGACAAGCTCAGCCGTGAGGCGATGGACGCTCACTGGAACGGCATGATGGCAGCGGTCGTTAAAGCGATGGGGCCGCTTGCGGGGAAGACGCTCAACAACGCCCTCATCGACAGCTACGAAGTGGGGAGCCAGAACTGGACGCCCAAATTCCGAGAGGAGTTCCGCCGTCGGCGCGGCTACGATCTCCTGCCCTACCTTCCGGTCGTTACCGGGCGCATCGTGGGGAGCCGTGAAATCAGCGAGCGGTTCTTGTGGGACTTCCGCCGCACCATCGCCGACCTCTTCGCCGAGAATTATTTCGGCTATTTCGGCGAACTGTGCCGCAAGCACGGCATGAAGTTCTCCACCGAGCCGTACGGCAACGCCAATTTCGACAATCTCCAGAGCGGCGGCACAGCGGACATCCCGATGGGCGAGTTCTGGGTGGGCGGCGGCACGCTGGAAACCCTGAAGCTCGCTTCCAGTATCGGGCACACTTACGGGCGTCCCATCGTCGGAGCCGAATCGTTCACGGCGGACGACCATCGGGGCCGGTGGCTCATCGACCCGTATTCCGTGAAGGCGCTGGGCGATCTCGCGTTCACCCTGGGCGTCAATCGATACATCTATCATCGTTACGCGCATCAGCCCTGGCTGAACCTCGCGCCGGGCATGACGATGGGACCGTGGGGAACGCACTTCGAGCGCACCGAGACCTGGTGGGATCCCGGCGCGGCCTGGCTTAAATATGTGGCCCGGTGTCAATCCCTGCTTCAGTCGGGCCGGTTCGCTGCCGATGTCCTCTATTTCACGGGCGAGTCGGCCCCCAACGATCTGCCGGGACGAGCGGGACTCCGCCCCGCCATGCCGGACGGCTACGATTACGACGGCTGCGACACGAAAATACTCCAGCAGGCAACGGTGAAAGACGGACGCATCGTTTTGCCGGACGGGATGGACTACCGTGTTCTCGCGCTGCCGGAAAATGAGTTCATGACGCCGGAGATGGCGGGAAAAATACGGGACCTGATCCGAGACGGCGCGACGGTCGTGGGGCCAAAACCGGGCAAATCGCCGAGCCTGGCGGATTATCCGAATTGCGATGCCGAAGTAAGCCGAATCGCAGGTGAAGTCTGGGCAAATGAGACCGGCCCCTCAGGCGAACATCGTTTTGGGAAAGGCCGGGTCTTCTGGGGGCATTCGCTCCAGGACGTTTTGAACCGTCAGGGCGTGAAGCCCGATTTCGAGTATAGCGCGGCGGCGAGCGGGAATTCCCATTCCTCTCCCGCCGGTACGCGACTCGCCTACATCCATCGGAAAGCGGGAGGAGCGGACCTGTACTTCGTTTCCAATCAGCGATACCGCGCCGATACCGTGGACTGCGCGTTTCGGGTGAGCGGACGCCTTCCTGAACTGTGGCATCCGGACACGGGGGTCATGGAACCCGCGCCTCTCTATCGGGAACAGAACGGTCGCACCATCGTGACCCTCCCATTCGATCCGGCAGGATCAATATTCGTCGTCTTTCGCAAATCGATTCCGACAGATCATTGGATGGCGGTAAAGCATTCCGGCGGCGCATCTCAGCCTGCCGAACGACGGCGACTGACCGTGCGCGGCGCGTGGTATGAACCGGCGGATGGGCGGCCCGGAGCGGACGTGACCGCGAAAGTGAAGGCACTGGTCCAGCAGGGCGAGACGGCCATCCCCGCCACGAATGAACTGTTCGGCGATCCGGCGTACAACGTGGTGAAGCGGCTGCGGGTGGAGTACACCCTGAACGGCAAGCCCATGACGAAAACCGTGGGCGAGAACGAAACTCTGGAACTGGACGACACCCGACCTGTCATTCCGTTCCCCGCCTATGAGATCGCATCGGGCGGGACGCGCCTGCTGCCGTGGGACGCCGGGACTTACGAATTCCGCTCTTCTCGCGGACGGACTCAGAAAGTAACAGTGCGAGAGGGCGCGGCTTCGCTGCGACTGGACGGTCCCTGGTCCCTCGCGTTTCCTCCTCACCTGGGCGCGCCCGCCCATGTGACGCTGAACCGCCTCCTCTCCTGGTCGGAGCATTCGGACCCCGGCGTGCGCTACTTCTCCGGCACGGCGGCGTATCGCAAGACGTTCAACGTTCCGGTGGGCTTTGCTGCATCCGGCCAGCGGGTCGCGCTGGATCTGGGGCAGGTGAAAAATCTGGCGGAGGTCACTCTCAACGGGAAACGGTTGGGCGTTCTCTGGAAAGCGCCGTTTCGCGCAGACGTGACCGGGGCCTTGAAGCCGGGCCAGAATCGACTTGAGGTCAAAGTGACGAACCTCTGGCCCAACCGACTCATCGGGGATGAGCATTTCCCGGAAGACGCCGAGTGGCACGGCGCAACGCTGGCGCGCTGGCCGGATTGGATCGTCAACGGCGCTCCCCGTCCTAGAACGGGCCGCGTCGCCTTCGCCACCTGGAAGTTCTTCACCAAAGATACCCCACTGCTAGAGTCGGGGCTTCTCGGTCCTGTCACCGTGCGATCCGTCCGCCCGGTTCCGCTGCGATAAAACGAATCTGCGAATCGCCTTTCGGTTGTTTATCCCTGACATGCTCTTGAAAGTCGATTCGACGACTCGTCCTGTCGCTTTCCTGACATTCCAAGTCCACGCCATACTACCATGAACTGACTTTGAAGAAGAGGAGAGTAGGCATGGAGTGGGGGAAAACCTCTCGAAAGAGAAACCGGACGGGATGGCTCGGTGTAGGGTTCGCCCTGTGGGGAGGGATCTCGTGGGGGCTATCCCCAGACGCGCACGGAGCTACCGCCGTCCGCGCCAACGATTTTCTCAACTCCCTCGGCGCAAACTCCGCGCTCAACACCCGTGGCGAGCGCATCGAGAAGACGATTGAATGCGCCAAATATCTCGGCCTCCGCTGGTTCCGGGCGGGCATCGAAGGCGATCTTCCCCTACAGGACTTCGTCACCCTCCATCGCCAGGCAGGGGTTCGTTTCAGCTGGGGGCTGGGAAGCGGCGGCTCCGATCTCTCCAAACTGATCAGGACGGCGAAAGAGGTCGAGAAGGCGGGCGCATTGCTCTCCTTCGAGGGGCCGAACGAGCCGAACAACTGGGGCATCACTCACGAAGGTCAGGCGGGCGGAAGAAACCTCTCGTGGGAGCCGGTCGCAAAGCTGCAGCGCGATCTGTACGCCGCTGTGAAAAGCGATCCTCAGCTAAAAAAATATCCGGTCTGGTCCATCACGGAAGGCGGCGCGGAGACGGACAACGTCGGATTGCAATTCCTGCGCATTCCTGAAGGCGCGGGCATCGCCATGCCGGATGGGACCCGCTATGCCGACGCCGCCAACGTGCATAATTACGTCTACCACCCGAATTCCCCCGGCCTGGAAGATAACAAGACGTGGAACGCCTCGGATCCGTCTCCAGCCTGCAAGGTGGACGGGGTGTACGGGGAGTATGGCCGAACCTGGGCGAAACACTACGCGGGTTATTCGGAAGCCGATCTCAAGACGTTGCCGCGCGTGACCACGGAAACCGGCACGACGATTGGCGGGGTCGTGACGGAAGAGATTCACGCCCTGAATCTGTTGAGCCTCTACCTGGATCAGTTCAAACGGGGCTGGAGCCACACCGCCGTCTATCTGCTGAGAGACCGGGTGGATGAAGGCGGAAACCAGCAGTTCGGGTTTTACCGCCCGGACTACACGCCCCGAAAAGCCGCCGTCTACCTTCACAATCTGACGACGATCCTGGCGGACAAAGAGAGTTCGCGCAAGCCGGGCAAACTCGACTATTCTATCCCCAACCAACCCGCGACCGCGCATGACATGCTGCTTCAAAAAGCGAGCGGAACGTTCGATCTGGTGGTTTGGGGAGAACGAGTCAAGGGTTCCGACGAGGTGACGGTAAATTTAGGCAAGCCTCACGTTACCCTCACGATTTACGACCCGACTCTCGGCACAGTGCCGGTCAAAACGCTTCACAATGCGCAGTCGGTTTCCCTGACGCTGAGCAACCATCCGATGGTCGTTGAAATCCCCCGCTAACCGTCGCGAAGGCATTTCGTTCAAATCCGGTAGCTTCCCAACGAAGGGAGCCGCCTTTTCACGCGATGATGTCGTGGATCGGTTCCGCGCCTTCCACCCCCACCAGCTTCTGGTTCAGCCCGCCGTAGAAGTAGGTGAGGCGGTTGGGGTCCAACCCCATCTGGTGGAGCGCCGTCGCGTGCAGGTGCTTCACCTTGAAGGGGTCCTCGACCGCCGCGCTGCCGAGTTCATCGGTCTGGCCGACGCTGACCCCGCCCTTGATGCCGCCGCCCGCCATCCACATGGTGAATCCGTAGGAATTGTGGTCGCGTCCTGTGCCTTTTTCGTATTCGGCGGTGGGTTGCCGCCCGAACTCGCCGCCCCAGACGATGAGGGTTTCGTCGAGCATCCCGCGTTGCTTCAGGTCTTTCAGCAACCCCGCGATGGGCTTGTCGGTCTCACCGGCGTGGAGCGTGTGATTCACCACCAGGTCGTCGTGAGCGTCCCAATTATTGTCGTTATGGTTGCCGCCGGAATAAAGCTGGACAAACCGGACTCCGCGTTCCACCAATCGGCGGGCCTGAAGACACTGCCGCCCGAAGATTGCCGTCTTCGGGTCGTCGAGGCCGTAAAGCTGTTTCGTCGCGTCGGTCTCTTTGCTCATGTCGGTCGCTTCCGGGGCGGTGGATTGCATCCGGTACGCCAGTTCGTAGCTCGCAATCCTCGCCGAGAGGTTGGAGTTGTCGCCGTGGAGCGCGTGATGTTCTTCGTTGTACTCGCGGAGGGCGTTGAGAATCCGCCGTTGCTCGCGGTCGGAGATTCCTGTCGGGCGTTTCAAATCGAGGATCGGGTTGCCGGTGGCGCGCATGACGGTCGCCTGGTAGGAGGCGGGCATGTAGCCGCTGCTCCAGTTCTTCGCGCCGCTGATCGGGCCGCCGCGCGGATCGAGCATCACGACGAATCCCGGCAGGTTTTGATTGACCGTGCCGAGGCCGTAATTCACCCATGACCCCATGCACGGGCTGCCGCTCAGGATTTTGCCGGTGTTCATCTGGAGCATGGCCGAGCCGTGGATGGGCGAATCCGCCGTCATGGAATGGATGAAGGCGATGTCGTCCACGCAGGTCGCGAGATGCGGAAAGAGATCGCTGACCCATTTGCCGCACTGACCGTACTGCTTGAAATTCCAGCGCGGCTCCACGATGCGCCCCTGGTTCCTCTTGCCGCCGCGCCCGAACGTCTTCACATCGACCGTCTTGTTATCCATACCCTTCATCGTGGGCTTGTAATCGAATGTATCGATGTGACTCGGTCCGCCATACATATAGAGGAAGATGACGCTTTTCGCTTTGGCTGGGAACATCGGTTTTTTGGGGGCGAGCGGATTTTTAAACGGAGTCACCCCGTCGGCGGCGTAGGCCTGGGACGTGAGGAAGCCATCGTCTCCCAGCATGGCGGCAAGGGCGACACTGGCGAACCCCGCGCCCGCCTGCCAGAGAAACTGCCGGCGGGTGCGCCCGCAAAGCTGGTTTTTTATCAGTTCGGTCTCTTCTGCGCTGGTTTCGTCCATCGTCCGTTTCTCCCACTGTGCCAATTTCAGGTTCTAACTACGTCCGGTGCTAAACCTCCGGGCGAGACTCACTCCAGATACAGGAACTCGTTGAGGTTGAGGGCGACGATGCAGAACGCGGCCAGCGCCTCCCGCTCGCTCTTGCCTTCCTCCCTCCGAATCGTGGCGATGAGTTTCACGCCTCGCGCGACCTCCGCCGGAGTGGGGTTGCGCTGAAGCACCCGAAGGAGGGCGAGCCGCACCCGATCCGACGACGTTTTCTTCGCGCGTTTCAGCAGGTCGTCTGCGAAGGCGTGGGCTTCCCCGTTCACAAAGTCGCTGTTGACCATCCCCAACGCCTGCGTGGGCTGTACCGTCGAGAAACGGACCGGACAGGTGAAATCCGGCTCCGGCGCGTCGAAGTTGGCGAGGATCGGCAGCATGAGCGACCGCTTGGCAAAGACGTACACGCTTCTTCGTCGCTGTTCGGACTTTGAAGACGGGGTCCAGCCGTCGCCGGGCCGGGACTGGCCCGCCAGCACCTCGGCGGGGAGCGTGGGGAAGATGCCCGGTCCGCCCATCTTCGGATTCAGGCCGCCATCCACGGCGAGGATCGAATCGCGGACCTCCTCGGCGGTCAGGCGGCGCATGTCGAACCGCCAGAAATGGTCGTTTTCGGGGTCCTTCGCCAGCGCTTTCGGGTTCGATTGAGACGACATCCGGTAAGTATTGGAGAGCATCAGCATTCGATGGATCGGTTTCATCCGCCAGCCGTTCTTCGCCAGTTCGCTCGCCAGCCAGTCGAGGAGTTCGGGGTGAGTGGGCTTGTCTCCCTGATACCCGAAGTTGCTGGTCGAGCGCACGATGCCCCGCCCAAAGTGGAACTGCCAGATGCGGTTCGCCATGACCCGCGCCGTGAGGGGGTTCGCCGGGCTGGCGATCCAGTCCGCCAGCGTGCGCCGCCGACCGGAAGACTCGCCATCTGCGGGCGGGACAATGACGGGCCGGGGCGGAGAAAGAACTTCCGGGAAGGCCGGCTCAACCCGGTCCCCCGGCGCATGCGCGTTGCCCCGCATCAGCACGAAGGTATCTCGCGCAGTCTTTCCTTCTTCGACGACGGCCAGCGCCATCTGGAGGGATTTCGGGGGATGGGATTCCAGATCGGACCGCTCTTTCACCCGCGCAACGTAATCGTCCAGTTCCGCTTGAGAAAAAATCTTCGGTGCGCGCTTTTGCAGGAGGGCGAGACGCGCTTCCGGTTTCTGGAATTCTTCTTTTTCTCGCGGAGACAGGTCGTCCTCCACGCGCTTATGAACCGCCTCAATCCGTTTTGAAAGCGCTTCTACCTTCGCCTTGTGCGCGGCGATCTCCGTTGCGTAACGCTTCTGCTCGGCGGGGGAGGCGAGAGGACGCTCGCAATCTTTCAGGTCCTCGCCCCCGTACCGTTTCACGCCGTTGAAGAACGCGAGGAAACTGTAATAGTCCTTCTGCGGGATGGGGTCGAGCTTGTGATTGTGGCAACGGGCGCAGTTGATCGTGAGTCCGAGGAAGACCTGCCCGGTGGTGGAAACGACGTCATCAAGGTCATCATACAGGGCTTGTTCGGGGTCGGCGGGTTCGTCGTCCCAAATGCCGAGGCGGTAAAATCCGGTGGCGATAAGGGAATCGGCATCTCCCGGCGCGATCTCATCTCCGGCAAGCTGTTCCTTGATAAATTGATTGTACGGCTTATCGGCGTTGAACGAGCGGATGACGTAATCGCGATACCTCCAGGCGTTCGGCTTCTCTCCGTCGCGCTCGTAGCTGTTGGTCTCGGCGAAGCGAACGAGATCCAGCCAGTGCCGCCCCCACTTTTCCCCGTAGCGAGGGGAGGCGAGAAGGCGGTCAATGACCTTTTCGTACGCTTTCGGAGAGCGGTCGGAGACGAAAGCGGCGATCTCGGCGGGAGTCGGGGGGAGGCCGGTCAGATCGTACGTGGCGCGGCGGAGCAGCGCAGCCTTGCTCGCCGGGGGCGCGGGAGAGAGTTTTTCGTCTTCCAGCCCCTTCAGCACGAAGGCGTCCACGGGGTTCCGCACCCATGCCCGGTTGCGAACCGTGGGGACCGGCGGGCGTTTCACGGGCCGGAACGACCAGAACCGCTTGGCTTCCGGCGTGACCTCCGGCGGAACGATGCGAGAGGGCGCAGCCGTCGCCGGGGCCGCTGTGTCCGGCCAGGGCATACCGAGTTTCACCCATCGGGCCAGCGCGTCGATCTGTTTCTGAGGCAGCTTGCCCGTCGGGGGCATCTGCTTTCCCTTGTAATGGATGGCGTCCAGGAGCGCGCCCGTCTCCGTTCCGTCGGTCGGGACGACGGGGCCGCTGTCGCTGCCTTTCAGGAGGGAGGCGCGGGTTGTGAGGTCGAGGTCCGCCATTGGGGCGGCTCCGCTGTGGCACGGCCAACACTTCTGTTGGAGGATCGGGCGGACTTCCTTGAGAAAGAGCGTCGAACCTTCATCCGATGCCGACGTTTTACCGCTTTGCGAAGGGGAAGCCGTCGCCGGGGACTCCTGGGAGCGGGAATTCAGGCTGGCGTTCAGGGCGACCAGGAGGATCGGAGATGCGAACAGGAGCTTCTTGAGGGAACCGGAATTCATGGAGGACGGGCCTTATTCCATCGTCTTCGCGAAGGTCGCGGGATGCGACAGGGCATGGAACCGTTCAGGGTGGACTGCCATTTCCCCTATTCTCCAATAGGAGGTCGCTCCCTGTCCAGAGAGATAGGGCGAAAAGGGGTTGTTCACGTTTGCAGGCCGCGATGGGATAAATCCCCTCGCTGTGGGGCTTTCAGCCAAGTGTCGGCGTAGGCCGACACCTGAATCATCATTTGAACTGGTGTCCGCGACGGCGGACACTGAGCCGAAGGCTCGTTAGCGCGGGATTTCAATCCCTCGTGACACGGGCATTCTTGCCATCGCAGAGAGCCGAACTCAAGTTTATTCACCATTTCAACTCACTGGAGTGTCCTTGATGCGTCATCCCTTCCGTGCCCGATGCCTGTTCTGGCTGCTTCCTCTTTTGCTCTCCTCCGTCGCCCAAGCCGCCGATAATCCGTCTGTCTCACCGAATTCGGAAAAATCGCATCCCCCGATCCCGGTCCGTTTCACGCTGAAGGAACCGGGACGGATCACGCTCGTAATTGAGGACTCACAGGGAAAACGGGTGCGGAACTTGATTGCGGAAACGCCGTTTCCCGCCGGGGAAAACGTCGTCTGGTGGGACGGGCTGGACGACCTGGGCCGTGATCCCGAAGCGCCAAGGCATGGAATTTACCAGATTCCGGCCCGGCTTGTTCCGCCCGGAGAATATCGCATCCGGGGGCTGGTTCACCCCCCGATTCATCTCCGTTACGAATTTTCGGTGTACAACGCGGGAAATCCGGCGTGGGAAACCGAGAACAGCCGGGGCGGGTGGCTCGCGAATCACACACCGCCCTCCGCCGTACTCTATCTGCCTGAAACGGACGCGAACCGAAGTCCTGCCGCTCCCTCTCCCGGTGGAGCGGTCCTGGTCGGGAGCTACGTGTCAGAGGGCGGGCATGGACTGGCCTGGCTCGACCTGAACGGACGCAAGCGGTTCGGGCAGTTGTGGGTGGGAGGCGTCTGGACCGGCGCGACGCATCTGTGCCGCGATACCGGACCCAAACGGATTTCGGAGGTGTACGCCTACACCGGCGCGGCGTGGGAAGGCGGGGGCTTCGATGGGCCGAAACCGGAGCTGCGACTGGCGGAACTGCTGACCAAAGAGGCCAAAAGCGCCGCTCCCCGCGATACGCGATTCGGAAAGGGGTGGGACCGTCCCCTGCTGACTCCCAACGCGCCGTATTCGGGAATTCTACCGCCCGGCGCATCAGGAGAAGCGAGCAAAGGAGATTTTCGATACGTTTTTCCGGATAACGCGCATGTCGGATTGAGCGGTCTCGCTGTGTACAACGCGCGACTGGTGGCGGCTCTCCCCAAGATGAATCAACTCCTCTGGGTGGACGCGAAGAAGAGGACGATCATCGGAACCTCGGCGCTGGAGGGCCCACGCGGGGTTGCGTTCGATGGAAAGGGCCGCCTCCTCGCGCTCTCCGGCAAACGTCTCCTCCGTTATGATGTGGGTGAAAATCCGACAACCCTGCCCGAACCGAAGGTCGTCATCGCGTCCGGCCTGGAAGACCCGCAGGGAATGACCCTGGATAGTTCAGGGCGAGTTTACATCAGTGATTGGGGTGACAGCCATCAGGTGAAGATCTTTTCGCCGGAAGGAAAGCTGATTCGAGCCATCGGTCATCCCGGCGCGCCGAAAGCGGGAAGGTATGACCCGCTCCACATGAATCACCCGAAAGGCATCACGCTGGATGGGCAGGGCCGCCTTTGGGTCGCCGAAGAAGATTTTCAGCCCAAGCGCGTGAGCGTCTGGATGCCGGACGGTCGGCTGATGAACGCCTTTTATGGCCCGTCGGAGTACGGCGGGGGCGGCCAACTCGACCCCAAAGACCGCACCCGTTTCTACTATCACGGAATGGAATTCCGGCTGGACTGGAAAACCGGCAAAGACCGGCTGGAGAGCGTCTTCTTTCGCCCCGGCCCGAAAGGCCTTTCTCTTCCCGAAGGTTACGGGACGAACGGAACGCCCGAAACGCCGATCTACGTCAAAGGCCGTCAGTATATGACGAACTGCTACAACAGCAACCCCACGAACGGCTCGTCGATGGCCATGATCTGGCGGATGGCAAACGGAACGACGCGCCCGGTGGCGGCGATGGGCCGCGCCAGCGACTGGAGCGTTCTCAAAGGGGACAAATTTCGGCAGAAATGGCCCACCGGCGTGGACCTCAACGGCGATGCTGGACAGAATTCAACGCTTTTCGTCTGGAGCGACTTGAACGGCGACGCGAAGGTTCAGCCGGAGGAAGTGCAATTCCAGAAGGCGGCGGTCGGGGGAATCACCGTCATGCCCGATCTCTCTTTGGTCGTGGCGCGGGTGGAGGATCGAGCGATGCGCTACCCGCCGACGCGCTTCACAGCCGGGGGCGTTCCTGCCTACGATCTTTCTCATGGCGAAACGCTGGCGGAAGGAGCGCAGTCGCCCACGTCCTCCGGCGGCGATCAGGCATTGGTGACGGAGGACGGTCGAACCGTATTCACCGTCGGGCCGAAACCGTTCGCGCCGCAATCCGTGGGAGGCGGCAAAGTTGGAAAAGCTTTGTGGAGTTATCCGAGCCTCTGGCCCGGCCTGCACGCCTCCCACGAATCCCCGGCTCCGGATCGTCCCGGCGAACTCATCGGCACGACGCGGCTTCTCGGTGGGTTCGTCACCCCGAAGGCCGGGGAAGCGGGGCCTTTGTGGGCAATCAACGGCAACATGGGAAACGTCTACCTGTTCACCGCCGACGGCCTCTTCGTGTCCGAACTGTTCCGCGATGTTCGCGTGGGCAAATCGTGGACGATGCCGGAGGCGCGGCGGGGGATGCTCCTTGACGGGATCAGCCTGCACGATGAAAACTTCTGGCCGTCCCTCGCCGGATCGAACGACGGCAATATCTATCTCGTTGACGGGGCGAGAACGAGCCTGGTGCGCGTGGAAGGGCTGGAAAGCATCCGGCGATTGCCTCCTCAGCCTCTCATTCTAAAGGCCGACGACCTCAAGCGGGCGCAGGAGTGGCAGGTTCGCGCTGAAGCCATGCGGCAATCCGAGAAAGGCCGGGGGCGCTTCGACATCCCGATCCTGACCACGCCGCCGACGCTCGACGGCAAGCTGGACGACTGGAAGGATGCCGAGTGGATGACGGTGGATGATCGGGGCGTGGCCGCGTTCTTCAACAGCGACAGCAAGCCGTACCATGTGACCGCCACTCTCCGCGTTGCCGGAGACCGCCTCTACGCCGCTTACCGCACGGAAGACGCGGGACTATTGAAAAACGCTGGGGATCCGGTTGCGCCGTTCAAGACAGGCGGGGCATTGGATCTTATGATCGGCGCGGATGCAAAAGCCGATCCATCGCGTTCGTCTCCGGGGACAGGAGACGAACGGCTGCTGGTCGCGCAGGTGGAGGGGAAAACGGTCGCGCTCCTCTATCGGGCGGTGGTTCCGGGAACCCGCGATCCGGTCCCATTCTCGTCCCCTTGGCGCACGATCACGCTCGACCAGGTAGAGGACGTGAGCGACCGGGTTCAGTTTGCAGGCACGGAAGGGAACTTCGAGGTTTCCGCGCCGCTGTCTCTGCTGGACCTGAAGCCGGAACCGGGAACCACTATTAGAGGAGACATCGGGATTCTTCGGGGCAACGGGTTCCAGACGCTCCAGCGCGTGTACTGGAACAATAAGGCGACAGGCATCACGAGCGACTTGCCGAGCGAAGCCATGCTGACCCCGAACCTGTGGGGAGAATGGCGTTTCACGTCGCCGTAAGGCCTCCGAGACCGGTACATCGGCGTGTTCGATCTGTCTGCTTGTCGGCAGTAAAGCGGTAGTTTGACAGGGAAGATGCATCATTCCTCCAACTGTGGTTTTGCAAGCATGGCCCTGAGCTATAAGCGCTACTGCTCGGAAGGCTCGATGAACCGCTTATCATCTGAAGTCGGACCGTAGCTTTCGATCAGGGTGGGGCGACCGAAGCGATCCCTCAGCGCGCGCGCCAGCATGGAAACGTGATGACGGTTCACGCGAGCCGGTTGGCATGTTTCTAATAGTTGCGTGAGACGCTGCGGCGGACACTCCGGGAGACGGTTGAGACAGCCCGCCGGGACCGCGTCGGTCCGGTACTCGTCCACGCAGGTCCACTCCTCATGGTCGAAGCGGTCCAGATGGGTGAGGACGAAACCGTCGATCCTCGGCTCGCAACGGAGGGCGTACTCAGCCAGAAGAAAATCGAAGTGACCGGTGCGGAATGCGCCCTGCCAGGGGTTTTCAGGGTTATCCGGCTCTGAAAAGCGACGGGTCCGCCCGACGCACTCCGTTGGAAACGGTCCCGCGCCGTGCCGCGTGTGATAGGCGCGCAGGATGCCGTAGACCATGTGATCCCCCGTATAGCCCGCTTCGTCGAGCAGTTCCAACGCCGCCGTGGCCGTCGTGTCCGTCCACGTATGATAAGGCTCGAACCCATGAACTTCATCGAGGAGCAGACCCTGATTCGCCTCGAAGACGACCGGCTTGCCTGCCCGTAATACGCTCTCCAGATAGCCGGTATCCGAAAGGTGAATCCGTTCAGCGAGGGTTTCAAAGACCTCCAACTCCGCCCGGAACTCACCCTCGCTCTCCAACTCCTCCAGATAGGAACGAGCGGCGATTCTCAGTTCGGGGTCGTCGGATCGGATCAGCGCGTCGGCCTCCGCCCGCGCATACCGGTAGACCGCCGAAAGCTTGCGGAAGAGCGCAGCCCCTCCGGAGAGATCCCGCGCGCGGGGGCCCTCGCCGGGAAATCGGTCCTCGTAGAGCCGCGTTTCGCCGATGCCCACTCCGCAGGAGCCGTGGCGTTGGCGGCTGCGGAGCGTTTCCCGAATGCGGTTGAGGAGCATGTGCGCGCGGGACGTGAGCAGGGCGTCCGGATGGAGATGAAAGAGCGCGTACGGGTCGGGTATTCCATGCGCACGAAGCTGATCCGCTTCGTGGACAAGCCCAAGCGGAGAGAAGAGAGCGCGAGGGCCATAGAACGTCTCCGCGCCCGCGAAAGCGCCCGCCCCAAACTGGCGGAAGACGTGCCTCTTCCCATCCGGCGTGACCACCGTGTGGCCGCACTGCACCCCGCCGGAGGTCCGAACCACGAGGCTGGCATGGGACTGGCGGACGAGAGCATCGACCGTCGCGCCTTTCCCGGAATCGCCGAAACCCAGGTCTACGGTGATCGAGACTTGCGCCATAGGAAACCTTGTCATAAGCAAAGGGACCGGCCCGAAGACCGATCCCGGAATTCGTACTAGCGGTTGAGAGAGATAGAAGGTTACAATCGCATGGCGGCGGGTGCGCTAGAAGCGCTTGCCGCCACCGGCAGGTCCCCGGCCACCGGAACAATGGAACTTGCGACCGGAACGAGAGAAGTGGAGATTCCATCCGCCGCCGCCGCGCCGAATTTGTCCCGCACTGCGCTGACGACGGTCGCGAGATCGAGTCCGGCCATCAGGCTGATCGTCGCGGCGATTTTCGGCACGACATCGGTATAGTTTGCCGCCGCAATGACGCGCTCTTCGGGAAGGACCGCCTTCCAGAGGGCTTCGACCTGCTCTTTCTCCATGCCGGCGCTATAGGAGCCTTGCTCCGGACGGATGAGGAAGACTTCCCACTTCTCCTGAAGGGCGCGGAAGACGCCCGCAGCGTCCGTGTCTTGCGGAAGGTCGAGGCCGAGGTAGCTTTTCGCCTGATCCGCTCGGATCGTCGCGTAGAACTGCTCATCGCCGACGATGAAGAGGAAGCCTTTTTGTCCCCGCTTCTCCCACGCGTCCGTTTCCACGACGTTCGCGAAGAAATAGACGAGAAGCTCGTAGGACTCCTGCATGGTGCCGCCCCCGCCTCCCTCCAGAATCAAGTTGCCGAGATGCTGCTCAACCAGCTCATCATCGGCTTCGAACTCGGAAAGCTGAACCGGATACCGGTCTCCGTTCGCATCCCCGATGGCGCCGAAGGCGATCTGCGGATATTTCACCCCTCCATCCTTGAGGATGACGCTCATGAGCTTGCCGAATTCGGGGAGTAGGAGTTTCGGCACATCGCGCATCGAGCCGGTGATGTCGAGCAGAATCGCAATCGGGAGCGATTCCGGGCTGTCCGGGTTGTCGCGCGCTTCGCGGTACGGCTTCCGGGTCAGGTCGAGGGTTTCATGGACCGAGCGAACCGCGCCGGATTTCACCGCGCTGTCGTAGTCGAAGCCGGCGTTGTGAGCGTGGGACCGGACCGAAGCCCGGGCCGTATAAGCGGAAGTATCGAAAACACCGCTGCCCATGGTGAGATTCCTTTCATGCCAGTAAATGTTTCTGAAGAGTGAATGTCCGATAAGGTTTCAGGGTCGAAACGGCAGGTTGAGGGGCTGGACATCTTTATGGAACGAGGAATTCGGCGAACTGACGGGGTCCGAAAGCGCGCTCCAGGGTCTCGCCGAACAGAGTATGGAATTTCTCCACATCCTGGGGACGCTTGGAAGGATTGGGGGCCATGGCCCGGCGAAGGTTTCGGAGGAGATCGGGATGGAGCGGATTGGGGCAGGAGCGGGTTGCAGGGTCCCCGCCGAGGGCGTAAAAAGCGGTGGCGGTCGCCATGAAGAGGTCCGTCGCCGGGGTGGGTATCTTCTTCTCGAACACTTCCGGGGGACCGAACGCTTTCCACCGGGGGTCGATGGCCGTGATTCGCTCCCTCTTCAATTCAGCACAGCACGTCCAATCCAGCAGGACCAGCCCATGCTCCTTCGGATAAACCAGGACATGATCGGGAGTGACCGCGCCGTGAACGTAGCCGTGGAGATGGCCCATCCAGAGCGTCAGGAGCAGGCGGCGGTAGATCCACCAGACGTGCTTCGGCTCGATCCCGGTCGGAAACTTCCGCTCGCGAAGCTCCTGAATCGTAAAGGCGCGACCTTCGGGAAGGGAGAGCAGGGAGCCGCGATACCGCGTGCTACCCGCGCCCCGAAGCTGAAACCCGCCCTCGTAAGCGGGGACGTACGCGCGCTGGACCCGAAAGAAGGCTTCGCGTTCGGGATGCCGGTCCGTTTGCGCGAGGCGCAGAAGTACTCGGGCCTCACGTTCCAGCCGGTTGGCGTCGGAGGGAGTCCGGACGACTCGAGCGAGGAGACGACGGGTCTGGCCGTTGACGACTTTCGTTCCCGCTTCGTAGTTCGTGGTGAAGATGTCGTCCCCGGTCTTCGCCGTGAGTGTGTAAGCCGTTGCCCCGATGGTGATGGGAACCGGCTCGAACGATGGCCTCTTCGGCGCGCGATCCCCGTATGTTCCCGCTTCGATCCGCTTTGTCGCCAGAGCGTGCCACTCACTGATGTCGCCGAAGATGCGGTTCGCCCGATCCTGCTGGGTCGGGTGCAAATCGGGATGAACCATTCGGGCGATCTGGTGATAGGCCCCCTTCACGCCGTGAGAATGGACGCCGAAGAGGTCTTCCGGGCAGGTCGCCTGAGCGAGTTGGAACTCTACAACCGCGAGAGTATCGTTCAAAAGCGTCCTCCTCTCCTCATGAGCGTCCGGGCATCGTGAAGCATCCGAGTCATGACTATAATACCCGAACGGTCGCTTAATGGACCTACGGCAGATCGCTTCGGTGTTCAGGTCATCCGGTCTTTAGGAGGGTATCCCACATAACGTCAGGGCTTGCTTCACCGCTGTCATGCCCCTCTTTCGGAACGTCAGAAATAGCACAGGGGTCACGACTGGTTCTGATGACTTATGCTGTCTGTAGAGGAGGCTGAATGCTCAATGCGTCTCTCCCGGCGCGGGATAATGACTGGCCGCATCATCCAGGACGAGAATCCAATCGGTCGCTTCGCCGGGAGTGGGAGGGGTGAACCGACGCTCCCCGTCGTTCGAGAATTCCCCGATGGAGTGCGATTTCCCGGTGCGCGGATCGAACCACCACGCTTTCACCTTCGGGCTGGTGATGGCACTCATCCTCACCGAGAACGGACGACCCACCGGGGCGTACGCCATCGCGTAGGTTCCGGCCTCATCCCGCGTCGCCACGAAGCGATACCGGCCCGCTCCCGGCACTGAAGTCGGGACCCGGTCCGTCACGATCACGGAATCATCCGGGATGCGGGTCAGGATCGGGCGGGATTCAAGGAGTTGTCGGGCGTAGCGCATCTGATTCGCGCCGGGTTGGTTCAGCGCCTCTTCCCATGACATGAGAGGGTTGTTGATCGGGTTGCGACCGGGCTGCCACATCTGCCAGACCGAATGATGACCGTAGGTGTGTCCGCACGCGCCGGTGAAAAGATCCCAGTACAGCGCGCGCCGAACGTCGGAGGCGATGGAGTGGCCCAGTTCCGCCGCCTTGAACGAGACCGGATGATCTTCATACAGCGGTTCGCCGTCCAGCACGGGTTTGGGCGGGGTGCGGTCATAATCGAAGCGTGTTCCTGTGTAAGAGCCGAACTCGGCGTTGTGGCCGTTCTGGCGCATATTGAAATCGAGCCAGCTTTCGTTATGGAACACCTCCGCCGATCCCGCGACGCCCGTCGGATGGAACGTGATCAGATGAGCGCCGCCGTCGCCCTTCCGCAAGCCCTTCGCCATTGCGATGAGGATTGCTTTTTGCTCCTCGTTCTCCACGCGCCGATCCCCGCCCAGAATCCAGATGAGGCCTTTGTCACGATAGCGTTTTCCCAGCCACTCGCCGTAGATTTCGGCATTGGCGGGCGTGAAGAGCGGCTTCCCGTCACGAATCGCATCGTGCCAGTAGCGGCCCCAGGTCGGCAGAAATCCGATGAGGAGGCCGAGTTCGTTGGCGCGGTCCACGATGTAATCCACATGGTCCCAGTAATCGTTCTGCGGGCCATCGTTCACCGCCGGTTGGGCCGGGTCGAGGTCGATCAGGGGGAGGTGGCCGTAGGGATTAGGGTCAGTGTGGCCGTCCAGTTCCGAGAGCGCGACCGCCTGAATAACGGTAAAGCCTTTTGCCGCGCGATCTTCGAGGTAACGGTCGGCTTCCTCACGGTTCAGCCGGTGGAACAGTTCCCATGCGGTGTCGCCGAGGTAGAAGAAGGGAGAGCCGTCCTCCCGGACGAGAAAGCGATGGTTCGCGCTGACTTTCAGCTTCATGGAGCGGGTTCCTTTCGTGGGACGAACGCGGGCGATTTTGGAAGAAGCAGGCGGGACCTTCGGGACTGCCGCAAGGGTCGATAGAGGACAAAGGACGATCAGGCCACAGAAGATCACCAGTATAGACGCTGCCGTGGGAATCATGGCTTCGCCCCCGGTCGTTCAACTCCAAATTCGATCTCGTTGGCCCAGTGATTCGTCCAATCATTGTGGAACGTCGGGTTGCCTTCCCGCGAGACACTCCGGTCCATCGCCAGTTCTAGGGCCGGCCCCTTGTCGTCGTTCACTCGGAACGTGAACTTGATCGTCCCGCCCGCGTCCATCCGCCGCTTCACCGCCGGGATTTCCGACCACGGCAGTGAAGCCTCCACGATCCGCTCGTTACCCGCGCGGCGCATGGCGAGCTTTCCTGCTTTCACGGGGCCACCGTCCTTCGGCGCTTTCGGTTGCCTGGGATAGAAATGCTTGCGAGGGATGCCCGGAGCCTGAAGCCGCCAGATTTCCGTCCCTCCGCCGTACTGCGCTGCAACGGAGTTGAAGGCAAATTCGTAGTCCGTGTCCCAGTACGCCATGAAATGGGGCATCGTTCCTTTGGGATAGGGCAGCCAGGGCTTTTCCGATTCAGGCAGCACGTTGAACGCGATCTGCACATTATCGGTCCCGTTGCCGGACGGCAGGTCGGGGTCCTTCCGATAAGAGAAACGGCGCACGCCCTCCGGCCAGAGGCGCTCGGTCCGCTTTCCGTCCTTCATTTCGTACGAGACGGTCGGATAGAAGTACTGATCGTCGTCGCGGGTCTCGAAGCGGACCGAGCCGGGGGAGGGGGTCGCGTCGGCGATCTTCGCGGCGAAGTAGAAGAAACGGTCGTCCCAGGCGGTGTAGCCGGTCGCCAAACCGCCGGAGGTCTTCGTCTCGAACGGCATGAACGTCAGGTAGGCCTTCTCCGTCAGGCTCGCGCCCGGTGCGCTCGACGCGCTCACCGTCTGAGGCAGCGTTCCCCGCCAATCGCTCAGGTTGCCGTCAACCCGGATCGTCCTCCGGGCGATCCAGTTCACATGCATTGTCTCTTCGTGCCGCGCGCTCCCGTCCGTACCGGCGTTGAAGAGGGCGACAAGCGGGTAGGCGTTTCCGGGAGTTGCCGTCCCGCCGTTCACCCGTAGAATGATGTCGCGGGTTTCGTGGGGCTGGAGGCGAAGGCGTTGCCGGGCGTCGGCAAGATGAAGTCGTCCCAGTTTCACATCGAGGGTGCCGCTCGCCGGGCGATTGAGGATGTTGGTCAGCGTCAGCCTCAACGCGGGCTTCATGGAGATGGGCCGTGTCAGATCGCGGGCTTCAATCTCCACCGGCACATACCCGTCGATTCGGGCGGTCTTCACTGCCTGAAGGAGTCGTTTGAATGAACCTTTCGCGCCGTTGGATCGGAGGAAATAGCCGAGGCCGTTCAGTGGCACCGTGATCTTCCCTCCTTTCGAGGGGAGGGGATTGCCATAGAAATCGTACAGGATGAACGCGCCGCCGCCGTCAGGAATCGTCAACCGTCCTCCACTGAGCGTCTGAGCCGTTGCCAGCCGATTCTGCGCCTTCGTTCGCTCCTCTTCTTTTGCATCCGGGAGCAGCTTCGCCAGGTCCGCGCGGGCTTTAGCAATCTTCTGAGCGTTCGCCAAGCCCGTAATCGAGCGGAATCGCACCCGGCTGCGGTCGTACACGCCGCCGAGGTCGCCCACGATCACGAGCGTGCCGTCGTCGGGGCGCGTTTGCGCGCTTTCGTCCCTCATGGGCCGTCCATCGAAGACGAAAACCCAAGGCAGACCATTCTTGAACAGGATTTCGCGGAAGGGCCGCTGCCCGATGAACTTCTGGCTCGCCGCTACCGCCGCCGCTGGCGACCACGCCTGCGCTATCCCGACCCTCGGCGTGTCCGACAGGACTTCCGGCGTGTAGACGTTGCCGCCGTAGATCCCCGCCGTTCGGGTCTGTCCCTGCGCGCGCATCGAGGCGATGACTGCTGCGACCCGGTCTTCGGAGTTGGCGATCCAGCTTTCGGTATCCCACACCCGGACGGGGCCGTAGGGCGATTTTCGGTTCACCCAGGTTTTTTCCAGCGCGGGATCGGCAGCGAGCGGCTGATAGTGGATGCTCACGAAGTCGAGCCACTTGAGGTAAGTGTCGGAGCCGTCGGGGAACAGCTTGTCGCGGGTGTTGGTGGAGGAACACGCCCCGCCGATCAACACCTGCGTCCCGTCCTTCTGCCGCGCTTCCACGATGCCCTGCGCCATGCGGGCGTACAGATCGCGATAGCGGAGCATGTCCGCGCCCCAGCCGGAGATCGAGATGCCCTCCCACGGCTCGTTCCAGAGTTCCATCGCGTTGACGGGGCCTTTGGGCCAGCCATACGTTCCGGCGATGAAGCGCGACCAGCGTTGAAAGTCGGGGTCGAGTTCAGGCAGCCAGGCATAATCCGATTTCGTGTCTTGCATGATGCCATCCGGAGAGAGCCAGGGACGGGGGCGACCGAGTGGCATGTTCGCGCCGCCTTCGCCGACGGTGAGCATGACGGTGATCCAGTGCTTCCGTGCCCAGTCCAGGTATTGCGACAGTTCCTTGCCGCGTTCTTCGAAATCGGGCGCGGTCGTCGGTGAATATCCCGCACCGGTTCGGCAGCCTTTCACGCCCAGTCGCTCGAAGAGGGTGGTGACGGCTTCGCTCATCTCGAACGGCCAGGGGAGGTCGAGCGCGTAAGTGGGGAACCGGACGCGACCGGGATCGGGCTTCGGCACGCGGACCAACGTGGCGCAGAAGGCGCGTCCAAGCGGCCCCAGGTCGGCGATGAACGCGTAGCCTCCGAACGTTTTGGGGATGGGAGGGGTAACTGCCACCTCCCCGGAACCGTCTGAGGAGAGATCGACCGTGAAGGGAACGCTTCCGACCGTCGCCATCTTCCGGACGTGCGGAACCCAGACGTCGCCGGTCTGGACGCTCGTGCTGTAATGGATCACTTCTATGTGCCCTGTCCATCGGCCCGCTGATTTCGCTTTATTTGCAAAACGGAAGGTGAATCGCGCTGTCTCGCCGGGCAGGAGGACGTTCGCGCCCTGGCTGGTGCCGGTGGAGACTGCGACTTCGTGGGCTTCCCAGCCCTTCGCGTCGTGTCCTGGCCCCAGCCCGAACGCGGTGGCGTATCCCGGCATCTCCCGGCCCGTGACCATCTGTGCTACTGACACGCGAGGCCATGGGGTCAGGGCGACTATAAAGTAGATCCATGTGGACACATGGCACGGTTTAAAAGCGATCATTCGTTACTCTTTCTGCCTGTCCTAAAGTCGATGCGGGCGACGGGCGCACATACCGACTGGCGGAACGCCCTCATGACGCATGGGCGCATTCAGCGGAGGAATTTCATCCCTCGCGCTCCAATAACATTCGGTAAGCTGACTATCTGGCGGGATAAGGGTGAAGGCTACGGCAACTCCGGGTTGAGGCGAGGAGTGTTCCCGATCCGCATACGGATTTTATCGAAGCGGCAACCTTAAAAGGAACGTATGGAAACGAATTTCATCCGGGGAATGATCGCTGCCGGTCTGATGGTGGTCCTATCTGCCCATGCAGTTAGAGCGGAGAAGTTGAGCCTTCTTGATAACGGGAAGGTGCGCGTCGGCGTCGATCTTGAGGGCGGCGGCACGATCAGCTTCCTCGCTCGAAGTCCTGGCGGCGAGAACCTCATCAACACCTTCGACCGGGGCCGGCAGGTGCAGCAGTCGTACTACTCCGGTCCGCAGCCGTTCGGAACTCCTCATCCCGCCTGGCCAAACTGGCCCTGGAACCCCATTGGCACCGGCGATGTGTACGGCCACTCCAGCCGGATTCTCCTCCACCGCAACGACGGCAGGACGCTCTACGTGAAGAGCATACCGATGCAGTGGGCGCTCGACAACGTTCCCGGCGACTGCGCCTTTGAGACCTGGGTCCGACTGGAGGGGAACGCCGTCCGGGTCCGAAACCGACTGACGAACCGACGCGCGGACCGGAAGCAGTATCCCGCGCGGGATCAGGAGCTTCCGGCGGTCTACACCATTGGGAAGTTGTACCGCCTCTTCACCTACGACGGTTCCCGGCCTTTTACGGATAGGCCTCTCACGCAGATCCACAATGTCGGTCCACCCTGGGCGTCGTGGCGACCGACGGAAGGCTGGGCCGCGCTTGTCAATGACGACGGCTGGGGCGTGGGCGTGATCCATCCCGATGTCTTCCAGTTCATCGGCGGGTTTGCGGGCACGCCGAACACGGGTGGCTCCCACGACAACTCCACGGGTTACATCGCCCCGGTTCGGCAGGAGATCCTTGATTCCAATATCGTTTACGAGTATGAGTATCGTCTCGTGATGGGAGACCTGAAGGCGATCCGTGCCGACGCCCTGGCTCATCGGCCTCGGGAACCCCGACCGAACTATACCTTTCGCCGGGATCGCCAGCACTGGACCTATCGCGACGCTTCGGATGAGGGCTTTCCGCTCAAAGGCCGGCTGCGTGTCCACTTTACCGGGGAACATCCGCAGATCCTCATGCCGGAGGGCTGGTGGGAGGCGGAGAAGGTTCCCCAACTGTATCTAAAGGCGGCGTTCCACACCGGTATGGATCGAGCCGCGCTTTACTGGAAGCGAGAGGGGGATGGGGATTTCAGATCGGATCAATCGTCGAGCTTCGCGGTGGAGTCCGACAGCAAAGTCCGGACCTACACAATCCCGTTGGCGGGGCTGTCAGGGTATCAAGGAATCATCACCGGCCTGCGGCTGGACCCAATGGCCACCTCGTTGGCGCCGACCCGTCCTGATAGCTGGATCGAGATCCGCTCGCTGTCGTGGAAAAAGCCCCGATAGGACAAGCGGTCTCATGTCCTACCCTTTGCGGGCGTAGGTTCCCTTGGCGTGAATGCGCGCGAATTCATGTGGAAGGAAGTGGTGACGGGTACATAAAGACCCTCCTGTGAGCGCCGGAAGGCTGAAAGGTCACGGTCCGTCTAAGCGTGAATGCGCGGATTATATGGAGCTGGGGGGAGTCGAACCCCCAACCTCTTCCACGGCAAGGGCGCGATGGCAAGCAAGCATCGTATGCTTGCCACGGTGGACGACCGTCCACCGATCTCCCCCTGAGCCGAACCGTCATTTCACGCTCAAATTGAGTGGAGGCATCCTTACCGATCAACCTTACGACGGCCAACTGCTGTTTGTTCGTTGAATCGTCCGGAACGGCTGAAGAGAAGCCCTGAGTGATGCGACCGTTTCGGCAACCGCTACATGGAGGCTTCTTCATTGTCCCGGATGACCGTGTCCACTCCTTCGATGCAGTGGACTCCGGTTCCTCCCGGGATCGTATCTCCTCGACGGAAATCGGCTTCGCCCTGCGCGGACACTCACATCATGTCTGAAGAGCGCATCCCTCCTTCTCGAGCGGCAGCGCTGCCTGTGACTCGAGGGCAACTCACCGAGCCAGCCATCCCCCATCCACCGGGAGAACAATGCCGTGAACGTAGGCCGCCGCGTCCGATAGCAGGAAGACGGTAGCCCCTATCAGATCCGAAGGGTCTCCCCAGCGTCCCGCCGGGATCCGAGAAAGGATCTGCGCGTTCCTCTAAGCATCCTGGCGAAGCTCTTCGGTTAGGGATGTGGTGATATAACCCGGGGCTAGCGCGTTGACGTGGATCCCAACGGCGCCCACTCGTTCGCCAACGCCCGCGTCAGACCCGCTACCCCACTCTTCGCCGCCGCATATGAAGCCGCCATCGCTCCCCCCTGAAAGGAGAGCATGGAGGCGACGTTCAAGATCCTGCCGCCTCGGCCTGCGGAAACGAAGTGATGGGCCGCTGCCTGACACCACCGAAAGACCGCCGAAAGATCCAGATCGAGCACGTCATTCCAGTCCCTCTCGGAGATTTCCAGCGCCGGAGCGCGGCGAAGGATCCCGGCGGCGTTCACGAGGCCATCCAGCCGTCCCAGTCCCGCAGCGCACTCGTCGACGATCCGGAGGGCGCGTTCCGCATCCAACTGATGTAGATCGGCCTGAATAGAGATGCAGCGCCGTCCGAGGGTGGAAATCGCCGCTTCGGTTTCAGCGCAGGACCGGCAATCGAGCAGGGCCACGTCCGCGTCCGCTTCCGCCAGCCCGAGGGCCAGCGCCTGTCCGATCCCCTGAGCCGCTCCCGTCACCAGCGCGCCGCGACCGTCCAGGCGAAAGGGGTCCTTTTTCTGCTGCACCATTCAGTACCTCAGGTCCACCGGCGCGATCCCGGCGCTGCGGCAATACGATAGATACCGGTCGATCTTCGTGTAGACGTCGTCTTGGTACACCACGCGATCCTCGTCATCGAGATACTGGACCACGCCTTCGAGGAGAAAGAGCGTGATCATTTCCTCCGCGTCATCGACGACGAGCGTATGGATGTCGCCGGGCGGCTCGTAGACGAAAGTGCCGGGTCGGGCCACCCATTCCCGCTCGAGATAGCGCCAGCTGCCCTGTAGGCAGAAGCCCAACACCTGGCCCCCGGTATGTCGATGTCGATTGACCCGGCCTCCGCCCGTGATCTTCAGGAGATTGACCCATCGGCCCGCAGCCAGATCGAAACGCAGTGGCTTGAACCAGACTCGTTCACCCTGAGGAACCCACGGGATCTCGTCGCTCTGGATCGCGCGATCCGGGACGCCGAGAGCGAGAATTGCCTCGGAGAGTTGGAGAGGAGCGTTCATCAAAGGGTTCCTTCCGTTCGAGTAGTACGACTCCAGGGATCGACTGAGATAGGGATTCCAAGCCGGAAGGGAAAGACCTGCCTGGATGTCTGTAAGACGCTCAGAAGCGCCATCAGTGGCTGGATTACTGATCTCTACGGCACGAGGACATCCGACGCGGGAAATTTACACTGCCGAATTTGCATTCTGTGGAAGTGGTGTCGGCTCTCGACAACGCGAGAAGCACCTCCCTGATTTCCAAATTGAGGCTTGAAGCGAGAGCAGACAGCCTGAGGAGAGCGATTCAAGGAAACCTCCCCGGCATGTGAGAGGTGTACCCTTACCCAGATGGGGATGATTTCGATCTCGATTCGGCCTCACTTTCCATTTAAGTAGATCAGATTTCTCCCTCCTTACCCAACGGTCTCGGCAAGCACCCTATCTGACCGGTGGTCGGTGTCGGCACCTCATTGATGCCCCCGTTTGATGCGCTGTTCTGGTATAATATCACTGTTAAGCTGGCGAGCACCCTCACGATTAGACCTAGCCCGCACATTACTTCCGTCGCTCTCATCCGTTCTCGTGGTAATCCAACTCCCTCGGTCGGGATGTCCGACTCCCGCTCAACTTCGAGATTCTGTTCCCCATTCGCTAATGAATGATTCTGGACACCTTCTACTTCCGTGTCCGAAGCTCTGGATGTGGATGATTCTGAGGAATCGTCCTACGAGAATTTCACTGAAACCTCTGCCGCGTCCAGCTCCACGACCGGCGAAAGTGGTGCCTGAGCATGAAAGGATGCCGACCGTGTTTCCCTGGAAGTGATCCTCTCCGCCGTCCGGCGTCAGTACTTAAGCTCGCCGGCTGCGGCCCTTTGCCGTGCAGCCCTACCCTGCGTGGCTTCATCCCCCGTGGCTTCCGGCTCCGCGGTTTCACCCTGGCGGAGTTCCTGATTGTCATGGGAATTCTCGTCCTTCTAGCGGGGATTCTCTTTCCCGTCTTTCGAGCAGCGCGGCGTCAGGGGATGGAACGGCGTTGCATCACCGTCCTGCATGAGATGCATGAGGCGTACAGTCTGGCGGTGATCGATGATCCGCAATGGGATCTGCAAAGCGTGCCGTTCACGGAAGTCAAGCCGTACGTCGGACGCCAGGACGCCTGGGTTTGTCCCCTCGTCTCCTCGACTGATCCGGGCTACCCATGGGGAGGAATGGGGAGGATCGCCGTGGCGGATCGGCCCTTGGAACCCGACGCGCCGTTCCTCCTCGATAACGCCCACCATATTCTCTACAACGGCCCTTGGCTCGTCGTCACAGCGGCGGGCGCGGGCCGGCCGGTCATCAGTGATTGCCGACCCATCAGCTATCGCTCCGTCACCGGCGAGTTCCTCGACTGTAAAGACCTGAAGGATTCGCCCATAATCCCACCATAGCGCCTCACGCCCATGACGCGTATCAAGCCGTCCGTGGGCATCGCGCTCCTTCCGCGCTCGCGGTATTACTACGAACGCTGTGAGGTCTCGCTCGTCGCCCCTTCAAGCGATGCCAGGCACCTGGACGGCGTTCTCCGGGGTAAGACGTGGAGCGACGGGGCCAAGTCCTGTGTTGCAAGCGCAGCGTCCCAAGGGAGATATGTCGGCTCTCTACGCCGCCAGATGCACCGCAATGATCCTTGCATTGAGGTTTATAGCGAGAGCGATCAGCCTGAAGAGAGCAGATCGCAAAAGCCCCCCGGCGGCACCGGCTTCGCATCTCCCCGCAGCCATTCCCACATCTCTTTGCGCAGTTCCCATTCCTTGTAATAGTCGGACGTGTAGTGCCGGCCCGATCCCACCCTCTCCGGGATGCGATGGCTCAGCGACCTCCTGGCCTCTTCGTGATCCCAATCAGGCGCGGGGGGCGCGCTCTGACGGTCGAAGAGAAACTTCAGCATATACCGCACCCGGTTCGGACGCCGTCGATCCCGCTTTCCGCCCCAGGCGCACGATGATCTGGAGCAGCCCATTCCGCTGGAGGCCGGTCCCGCGTTCATCGAGGAAGAGCGACGGTTTCTTCTCGGTCTCCCTTTCGCGAAGATATTGACGGACCGCTTCCGCCGTTTCCAGGCCGTAGCAAACGGAGCGGTATTTGTTCCCCTTGCCCTGGACCCGGAGACAGCGTGTCCGAAGGTCGTAATCCTCGATCTACAGCGAGCAGAGTTCCCCGGCGCGCAGTCCGGTATCGAGCATGATCATCAGTACCGCTACGTCCCGTTTCGGATGCTTCGAGCGCTTTGCCGCGTTGAGCAGCGCCTCGACCTGAACCGGAGGGAACGGTTGGATCTGGTCCGGTCTCGAGAACAGGGCTTCAGTTTCGTGAGCGGCGATTTCTTGAGAAGCTCGTTCTCCACAAGCCAGTTGAAGAACACCCGGAGATAACGGTCGTAGGTCTTCACGGTTTTGGGACGGGACTTCCGGGTAACCTGAGGGTTGCCCCAGCGTCCGGTGGGACACTCTGCGCCGACGTAGGCAAGGAAGGCGCGGACCTCCGGGGTTCCCGGCCCGTCGTGGCCCTGTTCTTTCATCCACCAGAGGAGGCGATCGAAGGTGCCGCGCTGGCTGGTTTGTGTCTGGGGAGAGTGGACGCGGAATTCGCCGTCCCGGAGCCATTCCCGGGCGAAGGCTTCAACCTCGGCGAGGGGAAGGCGTTGAGCGTGGGGTCTCTTGCGAGGATGTACGCGATCGAGTGGAAGGAAGCGGTGACGGGTACATAAAGACCCTCCTGTGAGCGCCGGAAGGCTGAAAGGTCACGGTCCGTCTAAGCGTGAATGTGCGGATTATATGGAGCTGGGGGGAGTCGAACCCCCGACCTCTTCCATGCCAAGGAAGCGCTCTCCCACTGAGCCACAGCCCCGCCATTTTCGCAACCCGATTGTGCCACAGGTCGCCATCGGTGTCAAGGCAAATGTTCCCAGGGCTTCCAAGCAAATGCGTTGGGAATGGATCAATTTCGTAACGATCCGGGGGAGGCTTAAGCCTGACCTTGCTTGTGAAAGGAAGAGTCTTCCATTAGAAAGAAGATCAAAAAGATCACGAAAAAGAAGATCGCACGGGTTTTCCATGCATCGCGCTCTGATGTCGTTTGCTTCTGATAGAGATTATCGGTTTCGATGCGCCATGCGCGGCTGCGACATGACGTTGATTGCGTTCAAACCGTTTGAATCTCGGTAAGAGTTCAGAAGTAGGAGAATCGAGGAATCTCGACCTCCCTCGCCAGTGTCCGCGCGATCCGATAAAATAGCTTGAACGAAGATTTGTCTGTTTTTCTCCGCAATTTTCCTGGCGATGAATATTGTCGCTTGATACGACAAGGATGTTCCTTTGAAACGCGGGATCATTGGGAATCTGATCAGTCCGCCTCGGGCGCTGTTGCTGGAGGCGCTGGCTTCGGGTGAAAAATCTGTCGGTGAGTTGGTCAGGGAAACCTCGCTGTCTCAACCGAACATTTCCAATCATCTCTCGCGGTTGCGCCAAAATGGCATCGTAAAGTGCCGACGAGAAGGGCGTCGCATCTTCTATCGTCTGACTGACCCCCGTTTGCAGCGGTTTGTAGAACCGGAACCGGTGTCGGCCAAGCAGCCCCGGCTCCTGGAAGTCTATGCCGATTATATCGATGCTCTGTATGTCTGGGACATCAAACGGGCAGAAAGTATCGTGGTCGCCTCATCGGAAGCGGGCGTCGGGTGGAAACTGATCTATATGGAAATCCTCCTGCCAGCCCTACGGCAATTGGGAGACTGGTGGGAAGCCGGAAACGTCACGGTCGCTCAGGAACATGCCGTGACGGAAATGACCCGAAGGCTTATGGGGCGTCTCTACACGCGTGAATCGTCTCACTGCGCCGTCCTTGACCATGCCCCTCTGGCCCTCGTCGGCAGCGTCACCGGAGACATCCACACTCTGGGGGCGCGTATGACCGCCGATTTCCTGGAAGATGCAGGATGGCAGGTGATCTTTCTGGGAGGAGACGTGCCGCAGGAAGAGTTTGTCAAGGCAGCGGAACATCACTCCTCCGGTTTGATCGCTCTTTCTGTGACGTGCGAGGCGTTTTTGACGGTGACGGAAAATCTTCTTCATTATTTGCGGCAACGCTGGCGTCCTGATGACCTTCATATCCTCGTAGGGGGCTGCGCCGCCCTGCGTTTTTCTGAGCAGTTGCTTGCCTGTGGAGCCGATGCGGTGGCTGAAGATCCTCAGAACGCCGCTCAACTGGCCGCCCCGTGGCTGAGACAGGACTGCGCACGGAGTCCTGACTCCGCCTGAGAGTCCTGTTAAAGTCTTCCAGAGTCCCGTTTGTGAATGTGATTCCCTTTGAATCCGTAAAATCCCTGACCGAGCGCATCCGCCGGAAAGCCCTGGAGATCGGTTTCGACGCCGTGGGTTTCGCTCCTGCCCGGCCTTCCGCTCACGCCGATGCGCTCGATTCCTGGCTGGCGGCGGGCATGGCCGGGGAAATGGCCTACCTCGCCCGGAACGCCGAACGCCGAAAAGATCCCAATCAAGTGCTGCCCGATGTGAAAAGCATTGTCTCGGTCGCGATGAACTACGGCATCGCCGCGCCGCCGGAATTCGCCGATGAAGACCCTCCTCATGGAAAGGTTGCGCGGTACGCCTGGGGCGACGATTATCACGATGTTCTCCTTCAGCGCCTGAAGCAGTTGCAATCGGAGGTGGAGGAGTTGTCCGGCGGGAAGGCTTACGTCGATACCGGACCCGTTCTGGAACGTGAAGTCGCGGCGGCGGCGGGCCTGGGGTGGGTCGGCAAAAACACGAACCTCATCCGCCACAAAACCGGGTCATGGCTCCTCCTCGGCGAAATCCTCACGACGGCGGAACTGGAGTATGACGAGCCGGTCCGGAACCTCTGTGGAAGCTGCACTCGTTGCATCGACGCCTGCCCGACCGATGCCCTTCTCGAACCGTATCGCCTCGATGCGCGGCGGTGTATTTCCTACCTCACCATCGAGTTGAAGGGCAGCATTCCCGAAGAGCATCGCCCGGCCATCGGCGACTGGATCTTCGGCTGCGACATCTGCCAGGACGTGTGCCCCTGGAACCGGAAGATTCCCACCGCGCCGACGGATCATTTCACTGCGCGAGGCGAGGAGGCGCGATCTCCCGACCTCCTCGAACTGATCCGTATGAACGACGAGACCTTCCGGGAGCGTTTCCGCAAAAGCCCGATCAAGCGCACGAAACGACGGGGGATGCTTCGGAACGCGGCGGTCGCGCTGGGCAATTCCCGCGATCCCCGCGCCGTCCCCGCGCTGACCGAAGCTCTCCACGATACGGAGCCGCTCGTGCGCGAACACGCCGCCTGGGCGTTAGGCCAGATCGGGGGAGACGCGGCGAGAGAGGCGTTGCAGCGGGCAGGTGAAACGGAAACGGCCGAGACGGTGAGACAGGCCATCTCGGATGCGCTTCAGAGATGCATCACCTCGAATGACGCGCCTTAATCGAGGGTGAAAACGGCATCCTCCAACGCCTGCACGACCATCCCCTCTCTGGAAGAAACCTCCATGGAATCCCCGGCCTGAAGAATGTGATCCTGTGGATCGCTGGCCCATGTGAGCCAACAGACGCCGCGCACACACTGAAATTGTGATGCGCGTTCGCCGCGCTCCGAATGCCACACCGCGCCTTTGGACAGTTGAATCTGCCGTCGAGAGGAGACAGTGGACGGGAGCGGAAACGCCCTCATGCGTGAACGGGTGAGTAGTGTCGTCTTCATAGTCCGATTGTAGTTCGGCTTCTGAACGCAAACCAGAGACAATCCCCACCAATTCGAAAGAGTACAGTTTTTCGTTTCGATGGACTGTTATGGAATTGTATCGGTGAAATTGTACCTTGCGCGGCGTCCGGAAAACCGGTAAACCCGACATGGAGCATCACAAAAGCGCAAACGACGGTCTTTGAAGGAGAGAAACGAATGGAGGGGAATTCGGCGGCATCTCCCAAACTGTACGAACAGGTCGCCTTGCGACTGATCGGGTTGATCGGGCAGGGGACCTTCCGCCCCGGTGAGCGCATCCCATCCGTCCGCAGCCTGAGCCAGAACCAGAACATCAGCGTGACGACCGTGTTGGAAGCCTATCGCCTGATGGAGAGCCAGGGCTGGATCGAAGCTCGTCCGCAGTCGGGATATTTCGTGCGGGCGCGATCTCAGGCGGCCCCGGCGGAACCCGAAGTCACCCGGCCCCTCCAGAATCCCGCCGAGGTCAGCATTGGCGAACTCGCCATCCTCGTGTTTCGGGACATCCTGAATCCGGAGTTGCTGCAACTGGGGGCCGCGATGCCTTCCGCCGATCTGCTCCCCACTCAAAAGTTGAACCGCACGATGGCGGCGATGGCGCGGCTCCATCCGAGGCGCAGCAACGGGTACGACTCGCCGTGCGGCTGCCGGGAGCTTCGGGTGCAGATCGCGCGTCGGGCGATGGAAGCGGGCTGCGCCCTGACCCCGGAGGAGATCGTCGTCACGTCGGGCTGCCAGGAGGCGGTCGTCCTCGCACTCCGAGCGACCTGCCGACCGGGCGACACGGTCGCGCTGGAGTCGCCCACGTATTACGGATTCCTTCAGGCCATCGAAATGCTCGGCCTCAAAGCGCTGGAACTGCCAACTCATCCCCGTGACGGCATCAGTCTGGAAGCGCTGCGGAACGCGCTGGACGAACACGCGATCCGCGCCTGCCTCGTCATCTCCAACTTCAACAACCCGACCGGAAGCTGCATCCCCGACGACCGGAAGCGGGAACTGGCGGAACTTCTGGCGGAACGCGACATTCCGCTCATTGAAGATGACATTTCCGGCGACCTTTGCTTCGCCCGCCAGCGGCCCCATGTCGCAAAATCGTTTGATAAGACCGGAAATGTGCTGCTCTGCTCCTCGTTTTCCAAGACCCTCGCGCCGGGATACCGCGTTGGATGGATCGTGCCGGGCCGCTATCAGGCGGAGATCGAGCGGCTGAAATTGCTTCACAACATCACCACCGCGCCGCTTCCGCAGCTCGCCATCGCGGAGTTTCTGGACAACGGAGGCTACGACCATTATCTGCGAAAGGTTCGCCGAATCTACGCGCAGCAATTGACGACCCTGCTCCAGACGGTAGCGGAGGCGTTTCCGCCAGGTACGCGCGCGACCCGGCCCGCCGGGGGGTTCGCAATTTGGGTGGAGATGCCGGAAGGGATCGATTCCCTTAGGCTCTACGAACGAGCGAAACGGCAGGGCATGAGCTTTCCGCCCGGCCCGATCTTCAGCGCGGGAGGGCACTACCGGAATTACCTTCGATTGAACGCCGCGAAATGGTCCCCGGAGATTGAGAGCGGAATCCGCATATTGGGAGCGATGGCGGGAGAACTGCTCGCTGAATCAAAAAACAGGGGGAGCGAATGACGGAAAATCGCGCGGGAGAATGGGCCAAAAGCTGGTTGGATGCCTGGAATCGGCATGACATGGAGGCGATTCTGAGCCATTACGCCGAAGAGGTCGAATATGAATCGCCATTGGTATCGATGTTGATGGAGTCAACAGTAAACGAGTTCACCGGGAAGGATAGGCTTCGGGAGTACGTGCGTCGCGGCCTGGCTCTCTATCCAGACTTGAGATTTACGCTGTTGTATGCGCTTGCAGGGGTGAACGGTCTCGTCATCGTCTATCGCAGCGTCATCAACCGCATCGCTGCTGAAGTGTTGACGCTGAACGCTAAGGAGCAGGTGTCCAGAGTCAGCGTCTACTACTGTGAGCCTCTGGAGAGAGGGGATTCGTCTCCATGAATGTGCCTCTGTATCAGGTCGATGCGTTCGCGTCCCGGCCCTTTCAGGGGAATCCGGCAGCAGTCTGCCTCCTCTCGGAAGCGGCGGAGGACACATGGTTGCAGGCGGTCGCGATGGAGATGAACCTTTCGGAGACGGCGTTTCTACTGCCTGAAGGGGACGACTATCGGCTCCGCTGGTTCACGCCTACTGTGGAAGTCGATCTCTGCGGCCATGCGACTCTCGCGTCTGCCCACATCCTTTGGGAAACCGAGCGGCTGGAGGCGCATCAGCCTGCGCGATTCCACGCGAGAAGCGGACTTCTCACGGCAGAGCGGCGGGACGGCTGGATCGTCCTCGATTTCCCCGCCATGCCGCCGAACCCGATGGCGGAACCGCCGGAGTTGAAAGAAGCATTAGGTCAGGATGCCGTGTTCGTGGGGCGCAATGCCACCGATCTGATGGTGGAGGTGTCTTCCGAGGAAGCGGTGCGCTCTATTCAGCCGAATATGGGGCTGCTGACATCTTTACCGTATCGTGGCGTGATGGTGACCGCTCGCTCTACCTCCCCGGAGTTCGATTTCGTCTCGAGGTTTTTCGGTCCGCAGTCCGGCATTCCCGAAGACCCGGTCACGGGGTCCGCGCACTGCTGCCTGGGGCCGTACTGGAAAGACAAGTTGGTAAAAGATCGTCTCATGGCGTATCAGGCTTCAAAGCGGGGCGGGGTCGTGTCCGTTGAGGTAGCGGGCGACAGGATTCGATTGGGTGGACAGGCGGTGACCGTGCTGCGCGGGGAATGGGTCGCGGATTAAGGCATCATCGGGATCTGGCCTCTCCCTCATACAGAATCGGTGAACATCTCCAGCTTCCGAGTCGTCTCTTCTTTGGGGCTATTTTATTACCCTCCATTTTTTCCGGTTGTCTTCGGCTCGCTTGATTCGTGTCACGGAGGTCTCGATGCGCGTTCTCATCATCGGCGGAACCCGTTTCATGGGGCCTCACGCCGTCCGAAAGCTTCACGCCGACGGCCACGAGGTCATGGTGTTTCACCGGGGCAAGAGCGAGCCGGAACTGCCGCCGGACGTCCGCCACCTGCATTGCGAGAACGCGGCCTTTGGCGACCGAAGCTACTTCGCAGATTTTGCGGCGGACTTCCGAGACTTCGCGCCGGAGGTCGTCCTCGATATGATCCCGCTTACGGAAGCCGACGCCGACGCGCTCATGACGACGTTCCGCGATATTGCAAAGCGCGTCGTGGCGATCAGCAGCGTTGATGTTTATGGAGCGTATGACCGGCTGCGCGGCGTGGAGAGGGGGCCCGCCGACCCCAACCCTCTGACGGAAGATGCGCCGTTGCGGCAAAAGCTGTTTCCTTACCGCAACGAACCGTCGGAAGAGACCGATCCGGCGCGAAGTTGGTCCCACAATTACGATAAAATTCTCGTGGAGCGGCGCGTCATGAACGACCCCGACCTGCCCGGCACGGTGTTGCGGCTTCCGGCAGTCTACGGCCCGGACGATTACCAGCGACGGCTCTATCCCTATATCAAACGCATGGACGATGGGCGTCCGTTCATTCTTCTGGAAGAGGGATGGGCGGAGTGGAGATGGTCGCGGGGATACGCGCAGAATATGGGAGAGGCCATCGCGCGGGCCGTGGAGGATGACCGGGCGAGCGGGCGCATTTACAATGTGGCGGAACCGGAATCGCTGACCGAAGCCGAATGGGTCTCCCGTATCGCGCAGGTCATTGGGTGGACGGGCGACATTCGCATCCTGAAGAAGTCGGATGTGGAATTGCCGGAAGATCAACTTCCCGAAGCGTTGAAGCAGGAAGGCGACACGTCGCACCATCTGGTGGTGGACACCACGCGGATTCGGGGGGAACTGGGCTATACGGAATCGGTCCCGCTGGACGAGGCGATCCGACGTACCGTCGAATGGGACCGCGCGAATCCGCCGCAGAATCTTCCTCCCAACCTGCTCGATTACGAGGCGGAAGATGCCGCCGTCGCTCATGTGAAAGGTTCTTGAATCCATCCATTCGCGTACTGTTATGATAACCGGAGGAAATCGCGTGCCGACCTTCACCTATCGGGCCAGAAATGCGGGCGGCGAACTCATCAGCGGCAGCCTCGACGCGCCCACGCAGAACGACGCCGCCGATCAGCTTCGGAACCAGGGCATCTGGATCACCGAGCTTCGGCCCACGCGGGATTCGCAGCCGGGCGACATGGCCCGAACCCCCCCCGTCGGCTTTGAGGACATGGTCTTCGGCGAAGGCCATCCCAAGGAACTGGCCCTGTTTTACCGGCAGATGGCGGCGATGATTCGCGCGGGAATGACCGTGCGCCGCTCGCTGGAAATGGCATCCGCCGGTGTTTCCGGTCGACTGAAGAAAGCCATGCCGGAGACGCTGCGACGCGCAGGCGAAGGCAGGCCTCTTTGGGAATCGCTGGAACATCGAATGAAACTGTTCGGGCCGGTGGCGGTTGCGCTCATCCGCGCGGGGGAAACGTCTGGCAGCCTCGAAGCAATGCTCGGTCGTTGCGCGGATCATTACGAGCGCGTCTGGAAGTGGAAGCAGAGCGCGCGCAAGGCGATGGTCTACCCGATGATCCTGCTGGCGGGGTTCATCTTCATTCCGTCGGTGGTCACGTTGGTCCTGAAGGGAACCGAGGCATGGGCACAGGCCACGTTGCTGCCGTTGGCCCGCGCGATCCTGACACTGATCTCCTCCTACGCGGCGTTCCGAATACTCCTGCACGTCGTGCCGGGCATGCGGACGCTGTGGGATCAGTTGATGTCGACGTTGCCGGTGATGGGCAAGAACGTGCGCAAGTCCGCCGCCGCCCGGTTCGTCCGCACTTTCGCCGATCTCTACGACGCGGGAACAGGGCCGCTGCTCGCGCTGGAAGTCGCCGCCGACACCTGCGGCAACCGCGTGACCGCGCAGCGCGTGATGCGCGCCCGACCGGACATCGAAGCGGGAGAACCGCTCTCCGATGCATTCGGACGAACCGGCGCATTGCCTCACGTCGCCCTCCAGATGCTCGCGACGGGCGAGATGAGCGGGACGGTCGGCGACAGCCTCAACAAAGTGGCGGACTTTCTGGAAGCGGACGTGGAAACCTCCTCCGAAAGCTGGATGAAAGCCCTTCCGGTCATCCTGTGGGCGATCATGGCGATCCCGATCATCATGCAGATTTTCGGGATGTGGTCCTCCTACGCGCATCAGGCGACGAGCCTTGAACCGTAAGATCGCTGTGCTGCGATGAGGGGAGGCAGGGAATATCGACCCCGCAGAGAAACTGAATCCGTCATCTTCAGGAAACATGCGACTTATACGGGTTTCCAGCTTATTGAGGGCCGAACGCCGCCTCCCCGCTCCACACGTCTTTTAATTCTGCTTTCGCATTTAGGGACGGCGCGGCCTCGCAGGAGGTTTCTTTGTCCGGACACAACGACTCTCCCGTCTCCCGACGCGATTTCCTCTCCCGATCCCTGGCAGGGCTGGCTCTGGCCGGTCTGCCGGAGTGGTTCGCGAAGGACACGCTGGCGGCGGAGAGCGAGCGACATTCCCGCATGCCTCGGCGCATCGGGCCGAACGACCGCATCAATATCGCCTGTATCGGGCCGGGAGGCAGCAAAGGCGGCTATCGGCAAGGGTTGAACGACACCAAAGCCGCCAGAGGCCATCAGGGAACACAGATCGTCGCGGTGTGCGACGTGGACCAGCAGCATCGCGAAGAGGCCGCGCACGAATTCGGCCCCGACTGCAAGCAGTATCACGATTTCCGCGAATTGCTGGCGGACGACGGCATTGATGCGGTCGTCATCGGCACGCCCGATCACTGGCACGCGCAGATCGCCATCGCCGCGATGAAGGCGGGCAAGGACGTGTACTGCGAAAAGCCGCTCACTCTCACCATCGACGAAGGCAAGCACATCGTTCGCACGATGAAGGACACGAAGCGCATCTTCCAGACCGGCAGCCAGCAGCGGTCCGACGCGAAGTTCCGCATGGCTTGCGAGCTGGTGCGGAATGGGCGGCTCGGAAAGATCAGCCGGGTGAAGACGCAGATTCCCACCGCGCCGACGGGCGGACCGTTCGACGTGAAGCCCGTGCCGGAGGGATTCGACTGGGATATGTGGCAGGGACCTACGCCGTTCACCGATTACATCCCCGAGCGCACCCACGGGACCTTCCGGTGGTGGCTGGAGTATTCCGGCGGCATGATTACGGACTGGGGCGCGCATCACAACGACATCGCGCAGTGGGGCCTGGGCATGGATGGATCGGGACCGCTTTCGGTGGAGGCGGTGGGCAAGCCGCCGGAGAAAACCGGCAAGAACTATTACAACGTCTTCCCGTCGTTCGACATCACCTACAAATACCCCGGCGACATCACGCTCCTCTGCACCGACAAAGGCGAGAACGGGATTCAGTTCGAGGGCGAGAAGGGCTGGATCTTCGTGAGTCGGGGAGTCCTCCGCGCCAGCGACGACAAACTGCTCAGCGATCCCCTGCCTTCGGATGCGATCAAGCTGTACGTCTCCAACGACCACATGGGGAACTTCCTCGACGGCATCCGCACCCGCCAGCAACCGATCTGCAACGCGGAAGTCGGGCACCGCTCGGTTTCGGTGTGCCACATGGGGAACCTCTCGCTGAGGCTCGGCGGACGTCATCTGGAGTGGGACGCGAAGAAGGAGCAGTTTAAGAACGACAAGGAGGCCAACGCCATGTTGAGCCGTCCCCGTCGCGGCCCGTGGAAACTGTAGTTTACAGTGAATCTTCTCGCGTGAAATTAGAGTTTTTTCTAATTTTTCGTATCAGGACGAAAATATGCCTGGTTTCCGTTGGAAATCAGGCTTTTTCTTGCCAAATATGTGCATCAGGCACATTGACAAACAGGTTATAGCCTGAAAGAATGGATGCGTTAACCAACCTTACACACTACAGGAGCCTACGAGACAGACCGAGACAGACTGAGACAGGAGAACATCTTGAGTTCCTTCAATCGCAGAATCATTGGAATGTTCCGAATGAGTGCCATGCTGGTCGGCGCGATGGCTGTCGCGCGATCCTCACAGGCTGTTGTGGTGTTTTCCGCGCCGATTCCCATCAAAGTATCGGGATCTTCCAGTCTGGCTACCGCTGATTTCGATGGAGATGATAGAGCCGATCTCGTCGTGGGGCATGGCGGAGACCAAAACGTAAGCGTCATACTGAGCCGGCCGGATGGTACATTCTCAGTCTCAGATTACGATGCCGGGCTTTCCATACCTCCATATTACGTTTTAGCCGGAGATATGAATGGAGACGGCAAGATTGATATTTTAACAAGCAATTCCTCCAATAGAAATTTCACAATTCTAAATGGTAAAGGTGATGGGGCTTTTTCATCTCCAATTCTAGTCTCAGTTAACAACCTCTATAACTCAAAATTAAAAGATTTAAACAGCGATGGGAAATTCGATATTATCTCAAGTGGGATAACTGTTTCTATTAGTAAAGGAGACGGAACATTTTTAAGTAAAGCATACACAACCGCTAGCGGTTACACTATAGATGTATTTGATGTAACTGATTATAACAAAGATGGAAAGAGTGATATAATTGGCATTGACAATCATGGCGGGTTTCAAGTTTTAATTGGCAATGGAGATGGCACGTTCCAACTTTTAGATAAAGGTTCAACTCAAGTTGGCGGAGGCATATTTGGTGATCTCGACAATGATGGAATTGACGATCTTCTAACTGCTAACCAAGCGTTTCTGAGTAACGGAGATGGGACTTTCAAAACCCCTGTAAATCTTCCGCCCTATGCTGGAGGAATCCAAACGTTTGGTGATTTCAACAAAGATGGCAATTTGGATGCTGTATTGGTGAATCAAGGCATTGGTCTACTTTTAGGAGATGGAAGCGGATTACTTCAAACAAAAATCAATCTCCCTATGGGATTTTTTCCCTCCTCAGTCGTCGTCGGTGATTTTAACGGCGATGGGAAACCAGACTTGGCAGTGTCGAACGGGAGCGATACTGTCAGTATCCTTCTCAACCAAACGCCGCTTCCTGCGCCCGTTCCACTGCTAAGAATCAGCAAAGTGGGTGGATTGGCCGCGCCTTCTACGCCCATAGGCTCCGCTAGTTCCCCCGATGTTTTGCTGCCAGCCGGAACCAATATCAGTTCCGTGCCCGTGGAGGTGACGGGACAAAACATTCCTGCCGGAAGCACTGTCAGTCTCTTCAAAGATGGTCTTGAGACTAGTTCCGGCACATTATCAAACGGCGTTAAAACCTTTTCTATTGCGCTCCCCGCAAATCCTGATGGCGGCGGCATCACCATTTCCAAACTTCAGGCGGTCGCAACGCTTCCCGTCTCAGCCGCTCTTGCGAAAGCACTGCCTCAAGTCAAGGGGGTGCAGATCGTCAAGATGCAATTGATTGCGGCTCCCGGCAAAAGTTCCACCTTCCGTTATCTCAGCAGCGCGGGCAAAGGATACACGCTGGCTGAACTGATGCAGCTTTCTCGCGGCTAACCCAAAGGTGGAATGATGCGCTGGTGCCTTTCTCTATTGTTGTGTGTCTCCGCCGGGTTGCTGCCTCTGGTCGCTCGCGCTGAAAAAGATGAAACGGACTCTCCCGTCGTCAGCGTCGGAGTTGCGCGACCGGAAAAGAACGATAGTCAATCCGTCTCCGGGACCGTGAGCGTCGGCATCAACCGTAGCGAGAAGGAGGCGGATCAATCGCTTTCCGCAATCACGAGCGTTGCTGTCGAGCGTCCTGAAGACCCAAGCGAGGTGTGGTCGCTCCCGGTCTATGTGGGCGTGGGCCGATATCTTCAGGTTCTGGGTCCTCCTTATATTGCGAATATTGCCATCAGTCCCTCTGGGCCGTATCAGCCGGGGGCCACGGTGTCCGTCGCGGCGTTGATCTACAGCGCGAAGCCGTTAAGCAGCGTGACCGCTCAGTTGGACGGTTCGCCGGTCTCTATCAATTTGAGCGAAGGACTGTGGAAAGCCAGCGTCCCCCTTCCTTCCTCCAGTTCTCAGTCCGTTCTTACCATCACGGCAACGGATGAGGCGGGAAGATCCGATACTCGGAGCCGGAGTCTTTCATTCATGCAGGCTGGACCGCCGCCAGAAACCCCAACTGATTGGGTCGTGCTTGTGCATGGCCTGCAAGGCTATCATCCGGGAAGTTATGTAGCGGACTGGAACGACTTTCATCCTTTTCTCGATCAAGAGTACAGTCGATATTTAGGTGCGAACGGTTTCTCAGGAAAACCGAAAATTTATCGTGTCGATAATATGGATTCTCTTCATTCGGATGAAGAGAATGCGGATCAGCTTGCGGCTTATATTAAAAGTTTAGATATAAAGTCAAATGACCGAATTTTCTTAGTCGGCCACAGCAACGGAGGCTTTATCAGCCGTATCTACCTGAGCAAATACCGTGACAAGCCGGGTTACCATGTGAATCAGGTTTTTAGGCTTGTTCAAGCAGGCACTGCCAATCTCGGCACCCCATTTGCGTCGCTGAGTAACGGATTAATCGATCTGGCTATCGATAAGCGACCCGTTTTAAAAATTGCTTATAAACTGGCGAAGAATCTTCTTTTTCCGGTTCTTGACGATATGACGCTATCAGGCGCAGATAAACTGGATCGCCGATTTCCATACACCAATCAAGATCCGCCAATCTCAATGGTAGCGGGCGATTGCCAGGATATAAGCGGTTGTTCGGAATTATATTACCAAATCCCGTATGAGGTTATTAAATATTTGCCATACGGTGGGAGTAACGATGGAATTGTTCCAGTGAGCAGTGCCAAAGGTCTTCCCCGTCTTGGGAAAGAGAGCTATTATGATCTTTTCAGAACGGATCATGGTCAATTAGTAAAAAGCGATAAGGCAAAAAATACTTTGTTGGCAGCGATGTTCGGTCAACCTGCCTCGCCTCTGGCGACAAATCAAATCCGTCTGCTTGAAACTAAGCCGGAGTCGCGACTTTTAACCTCAGTCTCTGATACTATAGCCGCTGGCGATACTTTGACAATACCATTGAGCCTGGGAAATGAGCAACAGGTGACAGTCAGCGCAACGTTCTTTGGCTCGGGTGCTGAAGCTACGTTAAATAGTCCTGGAGGCGTGATCACACCGACACAACAGGATGCTTATACGGCAAGTTGGGAGATCAGCAACCCCGCGCCGGGGGATTGGAATCTTGCTGTTCAGAGTCTTGGTATGGATGAGAAGCCGACGGTCGCAATGGTTTTGGTGACATCCGTTACCGCCTCTCCCTTTACAGTCGAAGTCTCACCTGCGCTTGCAACAGCCGGTCAACCTGTCACCCTCATCGCCCACCTTGAAACAGGGTCATATCAAACCGATAAAACAACGGTGATTGGCAATATTCATCAAATCGCGGAAACTTCTATTGTAACCCCTGTAAGCCTTCATGATGATGGGGTTGCTCCTGATGAAACCGCCGGAGATGGCTCTTTTTCCGGACAATTTCAACCGGTCGCTCCCGGTCGTTACGCGGTAGAGTTTATCGCAGATGGAACCGATGCCAATAACGTCCCACTCCATCGCGCGAATGCATCGTCGTTTGCAGTGCTGAATCCGCCGGGTGATGTCAACGGAGATAACGCAATCAACATCCAGGATGTTACATTGTTACTCCAAATGTATCTGGATTTGGTTGATCCGACACCGGAACAGTTTCTGGCGGGAGATGTGCGTCCACGGCCCGGCACCGATGGACGGACCTATGGGGACGGTAAATTGCTTGGGGACGACCTCAATTGGGTCCTTCGGCGAGTAGTCGGATTGGAAACCGCTCCATAAGCCTGGCTTCCGCGCAGATATGGAGAGATTGTGTCCATAGCCCCGCCTTGGCGGGGGTTCGTACAGGTAGCCCGGCGGTTCATCGCCGGGCGTTTGCAGGCGACTCGTTTCTTTGGCCCATGCAATGGGTCTTTTCAATGCCGCGACATGTCTCGCAATCATCGATGGAACGGGCCTTGTGGGTTCAGCGTCAATGCGGTAGGATGCAACAGCAGCCGCGCTGACCCCTCGCAAAAGGAACCCCATCCGCTCCATGCTCCCTGCCTTCAAAAACGCCCTCCGATGGCCTCTCGCGCGTCTCGGCTATGAGATTCACAAAGCGCAGCCGGACCCGAATGAACTCTTTTTCCGGCGGGGGGCTTTCCGAACCGTTCTGGACGTGGGAGCCTTCGTGGGCGCGTTCGCGCAGGAAGCCCGCCGGTTATCGTCAGAAGCCGTCATTCACAGCTTCGAGCCGCTTCACCCCTCCTACGAGCAGCTTCAAAACGCGCTCCCTAACGATGCCCGGTTTTTCCCGCATCAGACCGCAGTGGGAGAAACGGACGGCTCTACCGATATTCTCATGGATGAGTTCCCCGCGTCCACTTCGATCCTCCCCATGACCGCGCTCCACCGCGAGGCGTTTGTCCAGACCGGTCGGCAAACGAAAGTCACCGTCCCGATCACGACGCTGGATACGTGGGCGGAGACCGCGAAATTGGAGCCGCCCATCCTGATGAAGCTCGACGTGCAGGGCTACGAGGATCGCGTGCTGCGGGGCGCGACGAAGCTGCTTCCGAAGATTGCCGCCGTGATTCTGGAGGTCTGTTTCGTGGAGTTGTATCACGGGCAACCGCTCTTTTGCGATCTAAACTCCCGCATGCAAGACGCTGGATTCGCGCTTCAGGGGATAGTCGAAGAGAGCCGGAACCCGAAAACCGGCGTCGCGATGTACGCCGATGCCTTCTATCTTCGGCATTAAAAGTGCCTCAAGCAAAGTGCCTCAAGCATTGAAGAGTCATGTGTAACAGTGCATTGGAAAGGTGGTCTGAATGAAAGAGAGCGTCTTCGCGAAAGGATGCCGGACTCTCGCGGCATTGACGGTGCTGGCGGCGGTCAGTTCCGCCTCTCATGGCGTGGCCTTGAGGGAAAGCTTTGGAGAAGACTTCTCTTCCTACCATCAGACCGGATGCCTGGACGAAGGGACCACAATGGGACCGTGGACCTCGATCTTTGACAGCTACGGCTGCAACGAGGTGCGCCGCGACCGGGGCGGCAATTACCTTCGCCTGACTCCCGAACGCCCCCATGATGCTGAGGACACCGGCGCATCGCTCGTCACCGGGCCGGAATTCAACAGCGATCTCACGTTTGAAGTGAACGTCCGCACCGCCCGCCAGCTCCGCAAAGGCGGCAACCCGAACACATGGGAAGTCGCGTGGGTGATCTGGAATTACACGGATAACGAGCATTTCTACTATTTCATCCCGAAGGCGGACGGCTGGGAACTGGGCAAGCGCGACCCGGCTTACAACGGCGGGCAACGGTTTCTGGGAACCGGAAGCGACCCGTTTCCGGTAGGGAAGTGGCACGACCTCCGGATTGTGCAGCGCGGCAATACGATCAGTGTGTTCGCCAATGGCGCGCCGATCACCGCCTACACGGATACCGAACGGCCCTATTCCGGCGGCAAGATCGGGTTTTATAGCGAAGATGCCGAGGCGTGGTTCACCGGCGTCCGGGTGGAAGGCCGGGCTACTGAATTCGCGATTCCGCCTTCCGAGGATGAAACGGAATCCCGTCGCAAGGGGATCGACGGGTTGCTGGGAAGCCCGATGCGACGACGGCATCATCGAGGGGAGGATCGGCAGCAGCCCTCTGCAGAGTCGGAAAGCCGTCGCTCGAAAGGCGATGCGTACCTCGCCCCGCCCCCGAAACTGGGAGGGGTCATGTCTTTCTCGCTGCATCGGTACCGCGCCCGCGAGTTACGACGCGCCCCGTTTCGCCGGTTGATGGACGATCCCGCCGACGATTGACGTTCTCCGGACCCTCTTTCAACCGTCAGGAAGCCAGCCCAATTTGCGGTATAGTAGAGAGGAACGCCGATCCCATCATATCGCGCATTTTCTGAACTTCCTCTCCAACTTGCAGGCTACCTATGAAAGAAATCTCCCTCCCTGATTCTCTCCGCGAATTCGACCCGGACCGTTTTCTGGGCAAAAAGTCGCCAAAAAAGAGTCTGAAGCGGCTCTGGATCTGGGGCATCGCTCTCACGGTCATCGCCATCTTTCTGTGGGGAGGGAGCGTCGGCTACCATCTGGGTCGGGATCGCGCCATCACCGAAGACTTCAGCGCGTACGAAGCGAAGCATTGCTATCCCGAAGGCGCGGAATTCGGTCCCTGGCTCTCGCGGTTCAACAGCTTCGGCTGCAACGAAGTCCGGGTTGATGCCGGGCTTCCTTACCTCCATCTCACTCCCCGTCCCGCGACCGAACCCAAGCAGACGAAGGCATCGCTGGTGACAGGACCGGCTTACCGCAACGATCTCGTTTTTCAGGCCGATCTCCGCACGACCGGCCAGTTGCGAACGGGCAGCGATCCCAACCCGTGGGAAGTCGGGTGGATCATCTGGAATTACACGGATAACGAGCATTTTTATTATTTCATTCCCAAGCCGGAAGGATGGGAGCTGGGCAAGCGCGATCCGGCCTACAAAGGCGGACAGCGGTTCCTGGCGACGGGCTTAGGCGAAGAAGCGGCGAAATTTCCCATCGGGGCGTGGCACCGGATTCGCGTCCGGCAGCAGGGAAATCGGATTCAGGTCTCGGTGAATTATCAGACGCTCACGACGTTCACCGATCATGAGCGTCCCTATCATCGCGGGAAGATCGGTTTTTACAGCGAGGATGCCGACGCGTGGTTCGGAAACGTGTGGGCGACCGGAACCCCCGACAGCCTGATGGGGTCGGTCTTCGACTGGCTTTTCCCGCGCAGTAATCCTTCCCTGTGAAGCGGTTGACCCTGTCGCGTGATACCCTCGCGGCGAAAGGCCGGAAGGATCAGGGTTCCATCTCGAACCAGAGATGCGCCATCTCCTTGATGATCCGGTCCTGCTCGACCGGTTCGCAATTCGTCAGGACGATGAGGGTGCGCCGGTCGTCCAGAAACCGCAGGATCTCCGAGGAGAACCCGGCGTCGGTCATTCCGGTGTGCGCGACCGCCCTGCGTCCCATGTGTTCCCCGACAAACCACCCGAAGCCGTAGTAATCGCCGCAGGTTTCATTGGTACAGGCGAAGGAGCCGTCCGTCAGAGTGGCGGGCGTCCACATCAGTTCTTTCAGAGCGTCGCTCAGGATCGCTTCGCCACAAAGGGCCGCATCCCACGCCGCGAGGTCCACCGCCGTGGAGAGCAACCCGCCCGCGCCTGCGATCACTCGAGGACGCGCGGGGTCGCCATTACATTGGTAGCCCTTCCAGCAGTAGCCCGCAGCGCGTTGAGGCACGATCTCTTCGGGGATGATCGTTCGGGTCAGGGTCATCCCGGCGGGGACAAAGATGCGCTCGGTCAGAAAATCGCGATACGATTTCCCGCTTGCCTCTTCAATGATCCAGCCGAGAAAGGCGTAACCGGTATTGGAGTAATACCAGCCGGTTCCGGGTTCAAACCGCAGCGAATGGCCCGCCACAAAAACGGCCAACTCCTCGCGCGTGTAATCTTTTCCGTATAAAAACCCCGGCAGTTCGGTCACGTCGGGGAGGCCGGAGGTGTGCGTGAGCATCTGCCGAAGGGTGATGCGCTGCCAATCGGTGGAAAGATGGTCCAGATACTCCACCATCGGGGCGTCCAGGTTGATCCTGCCCTCCTCGTGCAACAGCAGAACGGCGGCGGCGGTGAATTGTTTGGTGAGCGAGCCGATCTGAAACACGGTCGTTTCGGAAACGGGCGTTTCCCACTCCAGATTCGCCTGTCCGTACCCTTTCGCCAGACAGAGTTTGCCGTTTCGGTACAGGCCCACGGACAGGCCGGGGATATGCTGTTGCCGCATTTCGGAAGTGATGTATTGATCCAGAGCCGTTTCCAGCGAATCGTTCCGCACTTACAAACCCTTTCGTCTTTATTAAAAGTAAGACGTAACTGCTCAGGCATGAAAGGTTGAAAGGAGATAAAAGCGGTGACGAGAACTCTTGAAGCGTTGCCGCTGAAGGTCCAAAGATCCGATGAGACCCCCCCGTTGATCTCCCTGCCCCTTACCCGAGAAGAAGTTCTGACTGTTTACGATCAGGGACCGGAAGCGGTTCTGGCTCTGGTTGAACGGTTGTGGTCGTTTCAACAGCACACTCTGGAGGCGTTGGAAGCCCGCGTCCATGAGTTGGAGAACCGTCTCTCCAAAGACAGCCATAACTCCGGGAAGCCCCCATCGAGCGACGGGTTGAAGCGGACACCGAAGAGTCTTCGAGAGAAGCGAGAAGAAGTCGGGCGGTCAATCGGGGCATCCGGGAAAGACGTTGGAGTTTCGAGACGATCCCGATGAACGGATCGTTCACGCTCCTGGTCACTGCGCCCACTGCGGAGGCGAGCTTTCGGAAACCGAGACATTCCTGACCGAGCGTCGGCAGGTCTTTGACCTCCCGCCGATGAAGCTGTCCGTCACTGAGCATCACGTCGAAAGCCGTCGCTGTTCGGGCTGTGGTACGGTGAACCGCGGCCGTTATCCGGGAGGTGTGACCCAACCCGTTCAATACGGCCCCCGAGTGAAGGCGCTCTCGGTCTACCTCCCATCGTATCAACTCGTGCCGTACGCAAGAACGTGTGAACTGTTCCGCGACCTGTTCGGCGTTTCGATCTCGGAGGGGACGCTCTTCGAGGCGATCCAAACCGGCTCCGCTTCCCTGGAGGAGACCGAAGCCGCCATTCGGGAAGCGATCACGCAGGCGAAGGTCGCTCATTTCGACGAGACGGGGCTGCGGATCGAAGGGCGGCTGCACTGGCTGCACTCGGCTTCGACCGAGACGCTCGTCTATTACTCGCCTCAGAAGAAGCGCGGACAGGAAGGGATGGCGCAAGCCGGCGTCCTGCCGAGTTTTCAAGGGCGAGCCGTTCACGATGGGTGGGCGAGTTACTTCACTTATGGCTGCGACCACGCCCTCTGCAACGCACATCATCTGAGAGAGTTGACCTTCCTGGTGAGAGAGTTGACCTTCCTGGCGGAACGCCACGAGCAAGCGTGGGCTACCGAGATGAAGGGGCTGTTGATCGAGATGAAGCAGGCGGTCGAAGCCGCAAAAGAAGCCGGAAAGTCCGCGTTGACGAAGACGACGCTCCGGTCGTTTCTGAAACGCTACGACGGTCTGTTGACCCAGGGCGAGACGACGAATCCTCTCCCGCCGCCCGACCCCACTCCTCGTCGGGGACGAAAGAAACAGACCCCCGTGAGAAACCTGCTGGATCGGCTCCGTCGGTATCAACGAGAGACGTTGGCATTCCTCTACGACTTTGCGATTCCGTTTGATAACAACCAGGCCGAGCGGGAGATCCGCATGATGAAAGTCCAGCAGAAAGTCTCCGGAGGATTCCGTTCCCCGGAAGGAGCACAAGCCTTTTGTCGCCTTCGAGGCTATCTGGCCTCCGCTCGGAAACAATCTCATAACGTGCTTCTTGCTCTCCAACGGCTTTTCTTGGGGCAACCTTTAATCCTCACGAACATTGCCTGAGCAGTTACAGTAAGACGCTGAAGCCGTTATCGCGCCGCGTTGAAATTTGAGAATCCATGAGGACGTGGCAACCCTCGAAAAAGGCGTCAGGTCGGATACATATTCCCCGAATCATGCCTCGCGCTCACATTTGTCGATGGAAACGGTCTCAAGCGTCCATCGCAATCACTTCCTTAGTGTAGTCAGAAGTGAAGTCGGAGCGGCTGTGAAAACGCTGGATTTGAAAACGGGGATTCTTCAATCGGATGAATTCATCGCGTCCGATTGCCGTTGTCCCACTTCCTTGATCCGAGAGTCCGACCACTTTTCCAGATAGGAATACCGGGGATGGCCGCTCTCTTTGTACGGGTTGTTCCGCGCGGCGTTGTAGCAGCAGATGAGCGCCCACCGGGAACGGTCGCTTTTGTTCTGCGCGGAACAGTGCAGCAGGTTGGCGTGGAAGAACAGCGCCGTGCCCGGTTCCATCTCGCACGGGACCAACTCGAGCATCTTCATCGCCTCATGCACGCGTTCCATGTCCGCGCCGGTCTGCCCCGCGACCTGCCCGTGCTCGATGCGGCCCATGTGGTGCGAGCCTTTCAGGACCTGAAGGCAGCCGTTCTCGGTCGTGGCGCGGTCCACGGCGATCATGCAGCTCGCCATATACGGGAAGAGGCAGCCGTTGTGATACCAGTAACCGTAATCCTGATGCCACTCCCACGCGCCGCCGACGTAAGGCTCCTTGAGCATCATCTTGTGATGGTAATGATAAACTTCGCCGCCGAGCAGTTTCTCCATCGAATCGACGATGCGGCGGCAACGGACGAACGCGCTGTAGATGTCGTCGCGGAGGTCGTTCCTCAATGAAAGCTTGCTGACTCCGCCCTGAGAATCTTTCCGTAACGCGGCTTGCCCGGCGAGTTCGCGGTCGGCCTTCGCGATTTTATAGAGCAGGTCCATCTCCTCCGAATCGAACAATTGAGGGGCGGCCAGATACCCTTCTTCCTGAAATTGAGCAATCTGCCCTTCGGTGAGAGCGAAGTCGTTCATGGGGAAACCTCGAAAACGTCGATGGAAGGAACAAAGGGTGTGCGAGCTGATAATTTTCAGCCAAAGGCGGCACCCCTCTTTTCGCCGGAGGCCCATCGGCCATCCTTTCTATGAACGCAGTTCAGGGCGACTTTCGAGATCATGGCGAACTGGTGTATGATGAAAGGGCATCTTTTATGCGCCTTTTCTTAAAACCGTTTGTCTCGTTTTTTGGTCAGGACCCGCCTGTATGTTCCCCAGCCGCCTCTATAATATCAACATCCTCTCCGAACGCTTGCTTTCGCCCCCCGTTGAACTTAAGGGACAGTTCCCGCTCTCTCCGGCTGCGGAGGAGACGGTCTACCGGTATCGCATCGCCTTGCAGAAGATTCTGGACCGCGAGGATCACCGCCTGTTCATGGTGGTGGGGCCGTGCTCCATCCATGACGAGACGGCGGCGCGAGAATACGCCGGACGGCTTCGCGCGCTGGCCGAAGAGGTGGGGGACACCCTCCTTCTCATCATGCGGACTTATTTCGAGAAGCCGCGCACGACGGTCGGCTGGAAAGGCTTCATCAACGATCCCAACCTGGACGACTCATTTCACATTGAGGAAGGATTGAGCAAGGCGCGGGGATTGTTGCTGCACCTGGCGGAAATCGGACTTGGAGCCGCCACGGAAGCCCTCGATCCTATCACGCCGCAGTACCTGCACGATCTCATCGCGTGGACGGCCATCGGGGCACGAACGACGGAATCACAGACCCACCGCGAGATGGCGAGCGGCCTCTCCACGCCCATCGGCTTCAAGAACGGCACGGACGGGAACATTCAAGTCGCGATCAACGCGCTGAAGTCGATCTCGCAGCCGCATCATTTCCTCGGCATCGACCGCAACGGGCACTGCATTGTCCTCCAGACGAAAGGGAACTCTTACGGCCACATCGTTCTGCGCGGCGGGGTCCGCCCCAACTACGATTCGGTGAACGTGGCCCTGTGCGAGCAGGAACTCAAAGCGGCGGGGTTGATTCCCAACATTATGATCGATTGCAGCCACGGGAATTCGCTCAAGGATGCGTCGCTTCAGCCGCTCGTGATGGAAAACTGCGTGAATCAGATTCTGGAAGGCAATCGGTCGATTGTCGGGCTGATGGTGGAAAGCCATCTTCATTTCGGAAACCAGTCGCTCCCTAAAGACCTCGACGATCTCAATTACGGCGTCTCCATTACGGATGCCTGCATCGATTGGGAGACGACGGAATCGCTGATCCGATCCGCCCACGCGAAACTGAAGGACGTTCTTCTCAAACGACTATCTTCTTCGGCTTAACTGCGGATGCTGTCTAAAATGCGGTTGAGGTCGTCGTCGTCGTAAAACTCGATGGTGACGACGCCGCGCCCTCCACGGCCCTGAATGACTTCCACCTTTGTGCCGAGCGCGTGACGCAGTCGTTCTTCAATCGCCTGAATCTGCGGGTCTTTTCTGGCGAGAGAGGGAGATTTAGGGGTGGCAATGGCGCGACTCTGGCGGGCCTGCGCTTCCGCTTCCCGCACCGACCCCCCGGAATGGAGCAACGCCTGAAATGTTCGGGCGCGATCTCCGGAATCCGGAATACTGAGCAAGGCGCGGGCGTGACCTTCGGTGATTTTGCCTTCCGAGAGCGATGCTTGCATCTCTGAAGGCAGTTGCAGCAGCCGGATCGTGTTGGCAACCGCCGAACGGCTTTTGCCCACCCTCTTCGCGACCTCTTCCTGCGTCAATTGAAACTCTTCCGCCAGCCGTTTGTAAGCAGTCGCGGCCTCCATCGGGCCGATGTCCTCGCGCTGCACATTCTCCACCAGCGCGACTTCGAGCATCTCGCGGTCGGTCAGGTCTTTGACGATGACCGGCACTTCCGCAAGGTCCGCTTGCTGCGAGGCCCGCCATCGGCGCTCTCCGCTGACCAACTGGTAGCCGCCCTCGCGTTTCCGCACGATGAGTGGCTGAAGGACTCCGTGCGTGCGGATCGAATCGGCGAGTTCGGCCAGCTTCACCGGATCGAAGATGAGGCGCGGCTGGAACGGATTCGGCTCGATTTGCGCCGGGTTCAATCGAATCTCCGGTCGATCTCGCTCTTCCCCGGTTTCCGGTTCCGGGTTGACGGTGGGAGATGCCGTCCCTGATCCGAGCAGCGCGCCCAACCCTCGCCCTAACCCCCGGCGGTCTCGTTTTTTCCCGCTATCCGTGTCCAGCGTGGATCACCTCCTGAGCGAGCGCTTCGTACGCCTCGGCTCCACGGGATTTGGGGTCGTACAGGGAGATAGGCAGCCCGTGACTCGGCGCTTCGGAGAGCCGGATGTTGCGCGGAATCACCGTCTGGAACACGCGGTCGCCGAAATGGGCGCGCACTTCGCTCACAACCTGCTGCGACAGGTTGGTGCGAGGATCATACATGGTGAGAATCACGCCGCCAATTGCCAGCGTCGGGTTCAAACCCTTTCGCACAAGATGGATGGTCTGCATCAACTGGCTGATGCCCTCCAGCGCGTAGTACTCGCACTGAATGGGGATGAGGACCGCCTGACTCGCGGTCAGCGCGTTCAGGGTCAGCAGTCCGAGCGACGGCGGCGAATCGATCAGGATAAAATCGTAGGCGTCCGACACGCTCGCCATCGCATGCTTCAGTCGATGCTCCCTCTTTTCCACTGAAACCAACTCGATCTCCGCTCCGGCCAAGTCCAGCGTGGTCGGGATGAGAGAGAGATTGGGCAGGCGGGTCGGCAGGACCACTTCGGCGGCGGCGCGGTCACCCATCAAAAGGTCGTAAGTATCGGCCTGTAGTCCCTCCCGGTCGATGCCCAACCCGCTCGTGGTGTTGCCCTGTGGGTCGATGTCCACCAGCAGGACCCGTTTTCCTGCCGCCGCCAGGCACGCCGAAAGGTTCACCGCCGTCGTGGTCTTGCCGACGCCGCCTTTCTGATTGGTGATGGCATAGATACGGGACATGAAGGGAGGCCTGAGAGGTCCAATCGAAGAGAGCGCGTCGGCGGATCAGTTCTCAGTATATCACGAGACCGGGAGACTCGGACAGGGTGCGCGGACACACCTTAACCCCAAGCTCGAGTCCGTCGAAGCGCCTGGACGAGAGAACATTTCTATTCTCTGTCCTTGACAAATCAAAGATGTAACTTCGGGTGATAGCAGGTAAAACTTCGAAGCTTGTCATAGCCATAGATAGCGATCTTGACAAGCAAAAAAAAAAAGCTGTAAGATGGCAAAGCGAGGACTTAGAATTCAAACTCTTCCTTGCTAAATCGCTTACCGGTCTTGCCGATCCTATGACCTAACGTCCATTTTCTTTGACGGGACCGATCTTCACTACTCAGGAGACTTCATGCGCGCTAAGTCGTCCTTTTTCTCCTTTCTGGTCCTGTCGGGAGCCGTATTCGTTCCCCTGGTTCACGCTCAAACACCCACCGAACCGGCCCCTCCGACAACTGAGGCGCCTACAGGGCCTGAAGCTTCCATCAACGAAGACTCTGGCCCCATTATCGAAGCCGCCGAACCCCTGATCGATGCTGACCATCCCCGAACCTACACGATGGAATTGATCCCGGATATGCGACAGGGATTTCGAGTGAAACTGAGCGCCGTCAATTCCGTCGATTCCGTGGCATCGTATAAACCTTCCCCTATTAAAAAGGATCCTTACATTCCTCTTCTTCCCTCACCCGTCATCGAAGCGGAGGAGCGGAAAAAGTTGGAGAGCCAATCGCTCATCGAACTCCAGATCGTCAATATTCAACTCCGAAATACGCCCAAGACCCACTTTCTGCTGAACAAAACCCCGATGGAAGCGGCGAAACTGGTACAGGAGGAAGAAGAGGAAGGAAAGCGCCTGCAATCAGATGCCATTCAGGCGATTGAAGCAGAAGGCGGCGAGATCGACACGTACCTTCCGGCTTCCGGTTATGTTCATGTGACTCTGCCCGTTGGAGCTATTCTGAAGCTTTCGGAGAACGCCGGAGTGATGTCCATCGCGGAAGATCCCGTCGGCAACTTTGCGATGGTCACCGCGCGAGCCATGACTCATGTGGACAATACTACGAATCCGACGGATTACGGTTTTTATTACCTCTATGGCAAAAAGGGACAGAATACGGTCGTCGCTATCATTGACACGGGCATTGACCGAAATCACCTTGGTCTCTCGAAACTCACGGATGGCGTGACGAATAAAGTACAGATATACGAGGATGAGGTCGATGACGGGTGCGCGGCCGAACATCTCGATCCTTACGATTACAAGGGTCATGGAACCTACGTCGCAAATGCGGCAGTAGGTTCGGGCCGAGGTTTCTATGGCGGACAAGCTGTCGATAAAGTGACGTTTGAAGCCATCACACATCCGAACTTCACATTCGCAGGGATGGCCCCGGAGAGCCTCCTCCGTTCTTTTAAGGTAGCAATTCGAAATGGTGCCAATTGCACTTACAATGATATTTGGGCGGATTACAACAAAGCTATAAGCGCTATGGATAAAGCGAGCCAGCAAATCCACGACCCCAATTATCCAAATGATCCGACTAAAATGTTACCGCCTCCGGATGTCATCAATACCAGCATTGGGTTTGGAACATTGCCAGCTGACGGAAAGGACAGCCTGAGCCTTCAAGCTGACAAAGCCTTCGAGCGAGGGGTCGCCGTCTTCGCCGCTGTCAACAACTTCCGAACAAACGCAACCTATAATAATCCAATCCTGCCAACTTACAACCGGGAAATCCGGACAGGATCGCCCGCCGTGGCTCGAAAGGTCATCGGAGTCGGCGCGGTCTACACGGGCGAATCCACCGTCGCCATTCCAACGGATACCATTGATCCGACGGCTCACACGCCCCGGTGGAAAGTGGCTCCCTACTCCGATCACGGACCGACCGAAGAGAACTACCTTCCGCCGCCCAATACGCCCCCCGCCAAAGGTCGCACCAAGCCCGACCTCATGGCTCCCACGGATGTAATCACCGGCTTTCCCAGCCCGAATGGCCCGGCGGGAGGGTGGCCTCTGGGAGATTATGGAAACATCTATGCCGGAGGGACCAGCCTCGCTACACCAATGGTTTCCGGTGCTGCCGCGTTATGGGTCTCTCTCTACAAGCCGACCGGTCCGATCCCTCCGGGAGCGATTTACGCGATGTTGCTGGCGGGGGCCGACTGGACCAAAATCATCGATTCTTCCCGGCCCTACACTGCCGGCGCTCCCAACATCTATTCTTTTTATAATCTCTACACTCAGGATAATGTGATCGGTGCAGGTGTGATCGATCTGGGGGCTACCTCAAATATCCCGCCCGACGGCAGCAAAACCATCATCGACGCCATCGGACCCGGCGTTACCAAGTCTTATATAGTGAATGTGCCGGTAGGCGCGAAACGATTGAGCGTTGCCGTCTGGTGGCCCGAGCGTAAAGATGGGGCAGGGAATACGGGGAACTATATCCACACCGACCTGGATCTGTATCTGTCGAAAGGCGGCTACAACCCCGCCGATGGCAATGACGACTCCGTCTGGGAACGAGTGGGCCTCCAAAATCCCTCGGCGGGGATCTGGACGATCAACGTTCAGGGACACGCGGTTCCGCCAGATGGCGATCACGGCACCACTCAAACCTTCTACCTGAGCCAGATGATCCGAATGTAACATTGCTATGCCGATGATTTGGAAGCGCGAAGACTGCGAAGACTCCGCGCTTCTTTGTTCGGGAGGGCATAATGAAAGACGGAAAAGCAAACTATATTCTCCCTTCTCGCTGTCAGGGGCTTCTGGCAGTGGCGGGTTTCTTTCTTGCTGTGACCTCCACATTTGCCGCACCCAAAGCCGGAACGATCACGACGATTGCCGGGGGCGGCGCCCCGGTAGATTTCTACGGCGATAACGGTCCCGCCACTCAGGCAATGGTCGTGCCGTGGGACCTGGCCCTTGATCTCCAGGGCAATCTCTACGTCTCTGATGTCTTCCGAAATCGCGTCCGAAAGATCGATGCGCAAGGGATTATCACGACCGTTGTGGGCGATCTCCCTCCTGGCCCGGATGGTCAAGCTCAGGGAGGCAGTTCGGGAGATGGAGGACCTGCAAAGGCTGCGAAGCTGCAGGCTCCAAAAGGGCTGGCGGTCGATTTGGAGGGGAACCTGTATATTGCGGATAGCAATAACAACAAGATACGAAAGGTCACGCCCGACGGCATCATCAGGACGGTTGCCGGGACGGGAGGATTTACTCCGCCCCGTGATATTGGGGATGGCGGCCCGGCGGCACAAGGGTACGTATTAATGCCCCAAGATGTGGCAGTCAACGCTCGGGGAGAATTTTTTTTCGTTGGTTACGACGACCGCGTGCGAAAAGTGGACACTTCGGGCATCATCTCCACGTTGGCGTACCGCCTTCAAATCATTCTTGTTTACCCTCAAGGAATCACTGTAGACGCAGAGGGCAATCTCTATGTCGTTGATAACGGCCAGGACGGCCTCTGGAAAGTCGCTCCCGAAGGGCAAGCTACCTTGATCGGCGGCACTCAGGGCGGCTCTCAGGAGGGGGAAACGTCTCCGGGGCCCCTAACCGACGGCATTCCTGCCACGAAGTCGGAACTCTTCGCGGATAAGGTCGTCGCGGACGCCACCGGAAACCTCTACCTCTCCTCCTACAGCCGGGTGCGGAAAATCGGTCTGGACGGGATCATCACCACCATCGCAGGAGGCGGCACGGATAAAGGCGACAACGTTCCCGCGCTTCAGGCGCAGATCGCTCCCAACGGCCTCGCCATCGATGCCGACGGCAACATCCTAATCGCGGATGTTGCGTCCAACCTCGTGCGGAAGATCTGGGGCATGGCGGCTCCCGGGCTGGTGGCAGGCAAGCCATTCCCCGGCAATGGGGACGTGAACCGCGATGGCCAGACCGACCTTGGGGATGCCACTCTCGCCTTGCGCGGCTACATCGGCACAACGCAACTCTCTCCTGAAGCGCGCGCCTTCGCCGATACCGACGCATCCCTCACCCTCGATCTCGGCGACGTGGTCCAAATCCTCCGCAAAGCCGTCGGTCTATAAGAGCAACCAGGGAGGCTTGAAGAAGAGGAGACCGGGAGATATCCCAACAGGCATCCAATCTTCTATACTCGATCCTCCATCTTCAAGGGTCATTGAGTTTGATCCGCATTAATCGGTGGTTTCCGCGTTCATCCGCGTCCCATCGGGGTTGCTCCTTGTCTCCTTTTCTCCCGGTCTCCTGGTCTGGCCCCCTGTATTCCGAAGCAATCTGTTAAGATGGAATCATGACCGGCCCCGGCTCGCTGACGCTGTTTCTCCAGATCAGTCTTCTCAAGGTGTGCGTTCTGGTCGCGGTGGCGTACCTGCTCAGCCGAGGCCCCCATTTCGGTCGCCTGCTGCTCTATCGCACCTCCACGCGGGACAAGCTGAAGGTCTTCGCGTTCTTCGCTGCGCTGACTCTCCTCGAAGTCTGGATCAACCCCGACAAGCTGCTGCGTCCGGTCGATTCCCTCTTCTTCCACCAGGGGGTCAGCGTCAATATCGGGTTGGTGGCGGCGGTTTCGGCGGGGCTGCTGGCCGGGCCGGAGATGGGCTTCGCCGTCGGGTTCGTCCTCTGGATCGCCACCACGGCGAGCATGTTCTGGAGGATGCCGGGCAGCGCGACCCCGCTCGCGCTCTTCATGAACGCGGGCATCGTCGCCGGCCTCGCGGGCTTGCTCAGCGGGTGGATCATGCAATTCCGCCCCACGCCGAAAGAGCAGCAGACCGGTGGCTTCATCGTCGGGGCGTTGAGCCAGGCCGTGTGGCTCTCCATCGGCCTGTTCCGGGAGCATTCGCTTCAGCCGTCGTCCCCCACCGAAATGGCATCCTCATGGGGAGCGGCCATCATCAGCGGCGGCCTCGGAGTCGTGTTTTTCCTGTGGGTCATCAGCGACCTCAAAGCGCAGCAGGAACGCATCGGCAGCGTTCAAATCCAGCGCGCGCTCCAGATCGCAAATCAGACCCTCCCGTTTTTGCGTCAGGGCCTCAATCCGGAGTCGGCCCGCCCGATTGCGGAAATCGTCTTTGGCGTGGCGGAAGTCGGCGCGGTGGCGTTGGTAGACAACGGACGCATTCTGGCGCACGTCGGCGCGGGTCAGGACCATCACGGCCCCGGTTCCGCGCTGCCATTCCCCCTCCCCTATGGAGCGCGCGAGCAGGAAGAGGTGGTGCGGGGTCCGGGCGGTCTGGAATGCTCTCACGCGGGCTGTCCTCTGACAAGTGGCGTCTTCAGCCCCCTGCATCACGAAGGCGCGGCCATCGGCGGGGTGGTCATCTACGGAGTGGACGGACGGCCCACCAGCCCGGAGATGGTGCGGCTCGGCGTGGGACTCGCTCAATTCTTCAGTAATTACCAGATCGAGTTGGCTGATCTTGAACGGCAGACCGAAGCGGCTTCCCAGGCGGAATTGAAGGCGCTCCAGAGTCAGGTCCATCCGCACTTTTTGTTCAATGTGCTGAACACGCTCGCCGCGCTCTGCGAGATCGACCCGAAACAGGCGGGAAAGCTGACGGTGAAACTTGGCAATTTCCTTCGCCGCAGCCTGCGAGAATCGCCGCCTCCGTTCATTCCGCTTCGAGAGGAGATGGAAAACGTCCGCAGCTATACCGAGATCGAACGGGCGCGGTTTCAAGACCGCCTGATTGTGATCGAGGAGATCGACCCCGAAGCCCTGGAGGCCGTCGTGCCGTCGTTCGGCCTGCAAATCCTGATGGAAAATGCGGTGCTTCATGGGATGTCCAAGAAGAGCGGCCCCGGCACGGTGACCTTGCGCGTTCGGATGAAGGGCAACCGACTGTGGTGCAGTGTGCAGGACGAAGGGCCGGGATTCACGCCGGAGCGGCAGGCGCAGGTCTTTTCCGGTGAAGGACGCGCCAGCGGCCTTATGGTCTTATGGGAGCGAGGGCGCCGGTTGCTGGGCCGCCGTTTCCGATTGCGAATTCTGGGAAAAAAAGGAGAGGGCACGACGGTCATCATGGGGCTGCCCCTCACTTCGAACCATGAAGGGTGTAAAGTGTTGGGTGTTGGGTGTTATGAGACGAACGCTTCGTGTTCAAGCTCTACCGCAACCGATGTGACAATTGCTCCAAACCCCTTGACAAACCGACAAAGCCCTTAATAATCGGTACACACCCAACACCCAACACCTGTATCGTGAAGTGGAGCGTAAGCGTATGAGCCTTTCGGTTCTGGTGGCGGACGATGAGCCGACCGCCCGGCAATTCCTCCGGCTTCTTCTGGAGCGGATGGAAGCGGTCACGGTCGTCGGCGAGGCGGAGGACGGCGAAGATGCGCTCCGGCAGGTGGACGAGTTACATCCCGATGTCGTTTTCCTCGATATTCAGATGCCGGGCATGACCGGACTGGAGGCGGGGCGCGCGCTTCAATCGCTGGAAAACCCGCCCTGGGTGGTGTTCGCGACCGGCTATGACGAGTTCGCGGTGGAAGCGTTCGAAGCGGCAGCCATCGACTATCTCATGAAACCGTATGACGAAGAGCGGCTGGAAAAAACGCTCCAGCGCATCCAGCGGTTCAAATCGGATGAGGCCGCCGAAACGGGCGAACGCGCGCGCGTGGAAGGGGAGATCGCGCGGCTGTCGCCTCAAATTACCAAAATGCCGATCAAAGTGGAGGATACTATTCTACTGGTGGATCCCGGCGACATCTATTTTGTGCAGGCGCGAGGTCGCCGGGTCTTTGTGAAGGCGCGCAGTGGAGAATACGCCACGCACATGACGGTCACGCAGTTCGAGCAGCGACTGAGCGGGCATAATTTCTTTCGCGCGAACGAAGGCTGCCTCGTGAATCTGGACAAAGTGAAAGAGATCGTCTACGTGGGAGATCGAAGCTACGAATTAAAGCTGACCGACAAGGAAGCCAGCACCGTCGAATTGTCCCGCTCTCGTTCCCGAGTGCTTCGCGATATGGTGAAAGGACTTCTATAACCCGTTCCTTCCACATTGGGCCGGGCAGGCCGTCCTTTCGCGCCGCAGAATAGACAGCTTGCCCCTGGAGAAGGACGGCCTATCCCAAAAACTGCATTGCGTCGAACTGAAATTATATAATAAGGTCGGCGGGCAACTGCCTTTAACTCGGTCGTTTTAGTCCATTTCGTTACTCTTCTCAATTCTTTGATTTCGGTATCCGCCATGAACACATGGGCTGCGCGGCTGGCCCGGCATCGAAGCGTTCTCAGCCCATGTCGCGTCGGTGACGGCTCCCGGTCCCGACGCGCGGGCTTTACGCTGATGGAACTGTTGATCGTTCTCGCGATCATCACCCTCCTCGTCGCCATCCTCGTGCCCGTCTTCTGGAACGCCCGAAACTCCGCGCGGAAGACGACCTGCGTGAGTCATTTACAGCAGTTGGGTAAATCGGCGCTCATGTATGCGGACGAATGGGACGAGACTCTCCCGGATGCGCCCGGCAGCGCGTTCGCGAATAGCGTAGATTTCAACCAGCTTCCCTGGGCCTCCAATCAGCTTCAGAGCAGCGCCCAGCTTCGCGCCATCATGCGGCCCTCGCAGAGTTCTTACCTCCATGATGTCATGCTCCTGACGGATCGCACGCTGAAGCCGGAATTGTTCGATTGCCCCAATGACGTGGGAGCGCGCGATCCGAGCGTCCAGCAGCTGGGGTTCGGCAACGGGCCGGTAACGCAGTACGCGCTCACCAGCTACATGTGGGACCCCTCTCAGATGATGCAAAACACCGGCCTGACGCCATCCGGCCCGCTTCCCTCCGTGAACGGCAAAGCGTTATCCGACCTGGAAAATCCTTCAGAAGCCCGACTGATTCAGGACTACGGCGTCTTCTGGCACACGACGATCAGCGCATCCTCTCAAGAGAAGCAGGGATTGGTGAATGTCGCCTTCGCTGACGGTCATGTCCGTCAACGCTCCACGCTCGTTCAAACCGGTTCCGCCGCCACGAATTCCTCCACGCAGGCCGCTTCTACATCTCCTGCCCCCGACTATTCCGCCGCGAGTCACCTTCGGAAATAAAGCGGTTTCATCGTCCCATTTTTCTTTGAAACCGCGCATGTCGTTGAACTTGCCGTTCTCCGGCAGCGACATGGAACCTGAACTGTTCGAAGATCTACCAATACATGGGGAAGCGGCGTGAAGGGTGTATCACGTAAGACCGGGTCTTATCGGCGTCTCCCGGCCTCCTCATGGATGAAAGTTATACCGAACCTATGATGAAACTGTTATTCCGTCGCGCGTGTTCTCGCATCCTCGTCGTTTTGATGCTTGGTCTCGGCAGCCTGCTCTTCACATCACGAGCGAGCGCCTCCAGCTTGACGGTCACCGGACAGATCGAGAGCATCAATTTTCCGGTGGCATCCTTAAGGGTGCTTTCCGGCGCGAAACCCGTCGTGATTCAAATTCTGCCGTACACCTGGATCGTCAAGGACCGGTGGGATGCGGGTCTCTCGAACCTGCGGGTGAGTGATGAGGTACGGATTTCCGTCTTCTTCAGTAACGGATCGCTGATGGCCCTTCGGATCGACGCTCAGACCCGTAATTCCCAGAAGACCCGAAAGATCAAAGGAAAACTGGCCGCTATCTCCGGCCTGCCCACGTTTCCGCTTGTGCTCACGGTGTACCCGACGGGCAAGCCCTGGGAATTGATTGATGTCGCCCTTGATACGTCGGCGATGGTGGTGCGGGATAATGCTTATGTGAACCCGACGGACCTGCAACCGGACGATAACGTGACCATGCTGGTGACGGAGGAGTTGGCTGGATTGGGGCGCGTTACCCGGATCGAAGCGTCGTCTCCCCAGGATCAGCAGCGCATGATCTCTGTGTCCGGAGTGGTGGAGGCAGTCAACGGGACCGATGTTTCCGTGCAAACGTGGCAGTACGGCCTGGAAGAAACGTTGTCACTGGATAAGGCCGCCTCGGTCCGTCGTGGAAAGCAGGCGGTTGCAGTCGTCGATATTCGCCGGGGCGATCAGATACTCGCGTTGGGAACGCGCTGCTCGAACGGCAGTGTCAACGCGTTTGTTGCGACGGTGGCGGCCCCGGACATTGAATGGACGGCCACCGTCAAAGCCGTGAATACCGACGAAGGCTGGCTGGTGACGACCCCACCGCAGGGCAACGTCCTTTCCACCGTGTTGATCCTTCCGGCGACCTCCTTGTGGGTGAACGGAGCGGATGCTGATCTGGAATCGGTGAAGGTCGGCGATACTGTGATCGTCCGCGCGCTGCTCCATGACGACGGCATGATGGGCGCGACCAGCCTGGATGTCCTCCCGGCTGTAAAAAACAGCGTATTACTCGCGCTGCCGCAACGCTGACCGGCGTCTGTCCCGCGCTGTTCCTGTCCGGCGAAGCGGACTGTTGATTTCCCCGTTTTGCGGGTATGTTTCGTGGAGGGGAAGTCTGTAGCTCAACGATGTGAAGCGTGATCCCGTCTCAGTGGCGATAGACGGAAGGCCGAGGAGCCGTCCATTTCCATGCGCGTCCGTTTCTGGATAGTCTCACTGACCGTTTTTCTGGGGTGCTGCCCCGGCGACAATTTGCGCGCGGCTCAACCGGACCAGTGGGTCACGTTTCGGCATGATTATCAGCGCACGGGCCGGACCCGCATCGTCGGGCCGCAGACACTGGACACCCTGAAATGGAAAAAGCCGGTCGCCTCGGACACGCCGCCCTATGGGCGCGTGATCGGCTCCTCCCCGGTCGTGGGCAACGATGGCTCGGTCTACGCCTCCAGCCTGGGGTTTAACGGGAACACCGTGTTTACTTACCTCGCCGGATTCACGCCGTCGGGGGAACTGACGTGGCGGCAGTCGCTGGGGCAGGGGCAGACCGATTCGTCTCCCTCGCTGGCGTATGGCGACGATACCCTGTACATCGGCGCGCCGCAGGGCGTCAAGAGCTTCGCGAAGAACGGCCTCGCCCGATGGAGTTCCTTCGCGCCCGACACCACCGTTCTCGCAACGCCTGCCCTCAGCCCGGATGGACGGACGGTTTATGCGGGGGCGAGGCCACTGGACGACACGCCGGGCAACCTCTTCTACGCGCTCGACGCCGTGAACCTCGGCAAGACGGTCTGGACGACGGAGCAGTATTTCGGCCCGATCCACACGTCGGCGGCGGTGGGGCCGGACGGGACCCTCTACTTCGGAACGCAGGACGGCTTCCTGGTCGCCGCCGACCCCGAATCGGGCGAGGTGAAATGGATCTTCGACACGGAGGGCCGGGCCATTGAAGCGGCCCCGTCGCTGGGCGATGACAACGTCCTCTATTTTGGGACGCGCGGCACCTTCGACGACACCATTGGCGTGATTTACGCCGTGGATGCCGAAACGGGATTGGAAAAATGGTCTTTTTCCGACACGGAAGGCGAATTCCTCAGTTCCGCCGCCATCGGCTTCGACGGCAGCATTTACGAAGGAAACGACGATGGCTACCTGTACGCCCTGACGAATGACGGCCACCTGAAATGGAGGTTCGATACCGGGAGCGATCTTGGCGACGAGCGCAGCCCCATCTATTCCAGCCCGGCGGTGGGCGGGGACGGGACGATCTATTTCGGCTGCACGAACGGGGTCCTGTACGCGCTCTCGCCGAGCGGGCAAAAGAAGGCCAAATACGTGATGGAAAACCGGGAGGAGATCGAATCGTCGCCCTCCATCGGGCCGGACGGGACGCTCTATGTCGGCGCGTACGACGGGTTTCTCTACGCCTTCAAAGCCGGCGATCCCCTGCTCGGAGACCTGAACCAGAGCGGCAAGGTGGACATCGGCGACGCGCAACTCGCGCTGAAGCTGGTCGTCTCGCCCTCGCAGGTGACGCCCGCGCTGCTGGCGGTGGGAGACGTTTATCCGCGACCGACGGGATCGACCCCGCGCGGGGATAAAAAAATCAGCATCACGGATGTTATCCTGATTCTAAGGTACGTTGTCGGTCTGGAAACCGCGCTGTAACGGGTGTCTCAGAAATCAGACCTCCCCGCGCCGGAGGGATTCATGTTCCCGGCCATCCGGCGAAACCCGCGCTGTTCCCCAAATAATGCCGCCAATCTCATCGGAGGCCAGCCAGGGGGTGGCGACTTTAAGCGTCCGGCGGCGGAAATCGATGCGCTGGAGGCTGCCCATGCCCACCGTCTCGCCGTTGCGGTCCATCAAGCCGACTGTGAGATGCTTGAGCCGCGATGCATCCAGCCAGAGGAGTTTCCCCCGAATTCGTTTGGAGACGGCTTCCTGTTCCTCTTTGGAAGGAAGTCCGACCGTGATGAGCCGGGTCGCTTCGTCGTCCCGTTCGACGTGCAGAAGCCGCGTTCGGAGCAGCGGCTGAATCGTTTCCAGGGCGGCGGGTTTCAACGGGCGTCCGAGCAGCAACGACCCTCCCATGATCGCCAGCCGTTCGAGCGGAATCTCCCATTCGCGATAGCCCTCAAAGTACTCCCGGTAACGCGCGGCGCGGCGCAAGGCTCGGACCGTCGCCGTTTTGGTCCGCGCTTCGGAGGAGTGGGTCGGTCGCAGGATTTTAACCGGCGGCAATACTCGGCGCAGAAAACACAGTTCCCGATCTCGTTCCAGCAGCGCAATGGCGGAAGGCGAAACCGCCTCCGCGATGCCCGATTGCAGCCTCCGCGCGATGCTTCCCGCCACCACGCCCGGCGTATCGAGGAGGATCAGTTCCGCGCCGAGGTCCCGCGCCCGGTCCACCAGCCGCCGAGTCCCGATGATCCATTCCAGCAGATAGCCGTACGGCGAATTCGCGCCGATAAAAGCGAGGCCGCGCGGCTTCAGGTCCGAGAGACGCGCGAACGGCCCCTCCGGCGCGCCGAGGCCGAGCATGCACGGCGGCCCGATCTCCGACTGCCCGGCATCCGCGTCCACAATCGCTACCTTTCGGCCCCGGTTCAGGGCTTCGAGGGCGACGGCGGCGCAAAGAGTCGTTTTGCCGGTGTCCGTCTGCCCGATCAGCATCGCCACGCCGGAAAGCCGCGCCATCTCTTCCACGACAGGACCGGTGAGGGGAACAGGCGGCGATAAGGATTCGTCTACGGAATGAAGCGTTTCCTCCGGCGAGGACGCCCCCGGTTCAGGGGGATTGGGGCAAGGACGCGTGGAACCGGATTCGCCGGTGGGTATCATATTGTCGTCACCTGAACCATTGAAGATTTACAGGAAAGGTCAATCCGATGTCGCTTGCAACTTCGCTCCGATCCCGCCGGGGATCATCCCGTCGCTTCCGCACATGGGGCATGATCGCGGGAGCCGCATTGCTTTGTCTCGTTGGCGTGGGCTTGTTTCTTCGACAGAACGGCCCGCCCCTTTCAGACACGGATCAGATTAGAGAAGTCCTGTCATTGGGAGAGGAAGCGGTCGAGTCGCATAACGTTCCCGCGATGATGGGATTGGTGTCGAAAGATTACAAAGACGACATGGGATTCAACAAGGATCGCCTGCGTCTCCTTGCGATGAACGCGTTTCGAGATCAGGAATCCACCTGGGTTACGCTGGACAATGTCAGCATTCAGCCGAAAGGGGATTCAGCGGTCGTCAACACCGATCTGACGGTGGAATCCACCTCCCGCCAGTCTGAAAACACTACTCATGAAACGTACCCCATCACGCTGACGCTGCGAAAAGAGCCGGGATACCGGTTTCTCGTGCTGCCGACTCAGCGATGGCGGGTCATTAAAGCCAGCGGGGCGGGGCTTCCCCTCGGCGGCGACCTTCTGGAGTTTTAAGTAAGGTGGTGGAGTCAGTGTGCCGTTTCATCCGCGAAGGGCTGAACCCCTTCTCTCCGGGCTTCCAGCCGACGGCCCGCCTGCGCGGGCAGACTCACTTCTTGTGGATTCTTCACACGGACTTCAACGACCTACTTAATTCAGAAATCTGGTCTTGATCCTCCCGCTCAGGGAAGCATGAAATACGGTGGGAGAATGCGCCCGCGAAGGCGGGCGATAGGCCACAGGTCCGTAGCGAAGGGGTTTCAGCCCTTCGCTCTCATGGTTTCCGTCCTTCATCAGCCTGACAAGCCTCTCTCAGCTATGAGGCAAATTATTTGCGTTGCGGCAGCGCGCGCATGAGGTTCGCCATTGCGATGGCGGCCAGGGCGGCCTCGTAGCCCTTGTTGCCCAATTTGCTTCCAGCGCGTTCTATCGCCTGTTCGATAGTATCAACCGTTAAGACCCCGAAGATGACGGGAAGGCCATGCTTGAGCGCGACCGCGCTGATTCCTTTTGCGGCCTCGCCCGCCACGTAATCGAAGTGGGCAGTCGATCCCCGAATGACCGCGCCGAGTGCGATGATCGCGTCGAATTCGCCGGAAGCCGCGAGCCGGTCGCAGACGACCGGCAGCTCGAATGCTCCGGGTACCCATGCCACCAGCGTCTGATCGGGGTCCGCGCCATGCCGCTTAACGCTCGCAATCGCGCCTTCCAGTAGTTTTTCGGTGATGAAATCGTTGAACCGGCTGACGGCAATACCAAATCGCAACCCCTGCGCGGTCAACTCCCCCTCCAGAACGTTCATTGTGATCGGCCTCGATTTCTCTAAACAGCAGTCCGGATTGTCGTCGCTGACCGGATTCCGGTTTCCTGGCGCAGCTCGAATTTCGCTCCATAAAGAGTGCGGAGCGTCCGCTCATTTCCAACGTTGACACGAACAAAATCCCGTGTCAATGCCGTCACCGTTCCGTCATTTCCAACGCCGCAACCTTCACCAGAATCCCCCGGTGTGCTATGCTGGATTGGCCTTCCTCCACCGTTGGAGACCCTACTCTCGCCGCTCCGCTTTCCGCCCTCTTCCGTCAGTGTCACAGCGCCGGGACGCTTGATTTTCTCCTCTCCGACCCTGCGAGACGTTTTCCTTCCAGCGACGTTGTACTACCGGCATTTTATCGTACGGGTTCCGTGGGAAACACTCCCCTTGATCCGTGTGTACCGTCCCTCCAGGGAGTTTCCCCGTAGATGACTAAAGGCAATTCGATCAACCATAACCTCCGCTTGTTCCTGCTCGCTATGGTCGCGCTGGGCGCGATGGCTGCCCTCTGGATCGGTTTCAGCCGCTTCAAAATTGAATCGAATCCCCGGCATCGCAACATTGAACTGGTGTCGGACTGGGTGCAGGTTCAGCAGATGTCCGCGCTCACCGGCATCTCTTTGGATTCCATGTTGCAGGACCTGAAAGCGCACGGCATCACCAGCGTCGCGGTCGGCGAAGACACCGTCGCCGGGTTGAGGGATGACGGGTTTCTAACAATAGAAGCCGACCCTACGCCGGAAGGCGGCGCGCGAACCATTGTCTCCAGCTTCAATACGGATTTGTTGAATCGCGTTCAGGAGCATCTGACCCACAAGCTGCGGTTGAAGACTCCACTGGAGACCGCAAAGTCTAAAGAGGGCAACCCGGCGTTCATCTGGCCGGGCAGCTTTGAGCAGATCCGCGCTTTCAATGTGGGTCTGCCCCCGGCGGAGGTGGCGCGGCTCCGGTCCGCCGGGCTCGGAGTCATCGCGCGTATCGTGAATTATCCGGCGGCGGACCCCGCGAACATCGAATGGAGCCTGCACAACCTCTCTCGGATGGGGGTTCAAAAGGTCATCTTCGGCGGCGAGGAAGTCCTGGGCTTTCAGGCTCAGACCAAAACGACGGCGGAACTCCTCCAGCGCGAGGGTCTGACCTACGGGAGCGTGGAATTCAGCAAGCAGCGCGGCGACGAAGACCTGACACGGTTACTGAAGGGGCAGTATCTTCGCGTCCACAGCATCACGCCGGATGAGATGAAGAAGCTCAAGCCCGCTGAGATGGTTGAGCGGTACGTGCGCGGCGCGGAAGAGCGCAACATCCGTCTTGCCCTGGTGCGGTTCATCCCCTACGTCACCAAAGACGGATGGCAGGATCAACTGACGTTCCTTGATGGCATTTCGCGAGGCGTTCGCGGGGCGCGGCTCTCCATCGGTCCCGCAAAGGTCATGGAACCGGTCGCAGTGCCGGTCGCGGCGCGATGGATCATCGGAGTTGGCCTGGCGGCGGCGGTGGCATGGGGGTTGACGTTGCTCGTCCCCCTCGACGAAGGGCTGGTATTCCTCGTCTTCGCGGGCCTGAGCGTGGTTCACGTCGGGCTGCTCGTTGGAACGGCGCAGATCGGTCGCAAGCTAATCGCGCTGGAAGCGGCTATCGTGTTTCCCACCGTCGCGATGCTCGTGCTGTACGGCTTCGTGCGTTACCGGCTTCGGGAGCAGATCGGATTCAATGCGCTCGGCGCGTACCTTGCGACCTCGCTGGGCAGCCTCCTCGGCGCGGTCTACGTCGTGGGATTACTCTCCTCCCGCGAATACATGGTGAAAGCGCAGCAGTTCGTGGGGATCAAGGGAGCGCACTTCCTGCCCCTGTTGATCCTCGGCATCGTCTTCTCGCTCGATTTCGTGACCGATCACCGCACCCTGCGCGAGATGACCGGCGATGCGCGGAAGAAGATTCGGGACGTTCTGGCGGAGCCGATCCTGGTGTGGCAGTTGATCGCGGTTGGATTTGGCTTAATCGCGCTGGCCCTGCTCTTGCTCCGCACGGGCAACGACCCCGGCGTCGGCGTCTCCCCGATGGAGATGCGGTTCCGCGCCCTCCTCGACCGAGTCCTTTACGTCCGTCCCCGCACCAAAGAGTTCCTGATCGGTCACCCGGCTCTCGTCCTCGGACTGTTCTGGGCCGGATCGCAAATCCGCCGGAAAGCGTCCACCGCTCCTGCATGGGCACTGTCGCGCGGCGGCCTGGTCGTCCTGCTGCTCGTCGGGGCTATCGGGCAGGTGTCGCTGGTCAACACGTTCTGCCACATCCATACGCCGCTCGCGATCTCGCTCATCCGCATCTTCAACGGTCTCTGGATCGGCGCGCTATTAGGGGTCGCGCTGTTCCGCCTCCTGCCCAAAGCGCGCGTGAAAGCGGGTCTATCCGCGCCGCGCGAAGCCACGGTCGCTGTGAGGGGTCGATGACGCCGCGTCCCCGGCTGCTCTTTTCAGGCTATTACGGCCTGGGCAATGCGGGGGACGAAGCCGTGTTGAGCGGCCTGTTGCGCGGGCTGCGCGAGGCGAAGGTGGAAGCCGACATCACCGTGCTTTCGGCTCGCCCGGATCTGACCGAGAGATGGCACGGGGTGAAGGCGGTCACCCGCATGAAGCCCGCCGCGTTGAAGGCCATTCAGTCGTGCGATCTGCTGGTGAGCGGCGGCGGCAGTCTGCTTCAGGACGTGACGAGTACAGCGTCGCTGGGATATTATCTGGCGATCATCGCGACCGCGCTCGGCGTGGGGAAACGGGTCGCGATTGCGGCGCAGGGGATGGGGCCGTTCCATCGGGCGGCATCGCGGCGATGGGTCGGGGGGCTGCTCAATCGTTGTGATTTGCTGTCCGTCCGCGATGAGGCTTCCGCCGATCTGCTGCGGGAGTGCGGCGTGCGGAGGAAGATTCACGTTACGGCTGACCCGGCCTTTCTACTTTCGTCTTCCTCGGATCAACTAACGCGCGAGCACATATCTTTCACCTCCCCTAACCCCTCCTTATCAAGGAGGGGAATTTCAGCGGTCGGTGAGGAAGAGTCTCCTTGCATCGGGCTGGCTCTGCGATCATGGTCGGATCGGGATGCGACAGGATGGGGCGCGGAACTGTGCCGCGAGCTATCGGAGCGGGGATGCCTGCCTTATATGCTTCCGATGCAGGAACCACAGGACCGAGAACTGGCAACCGCCATTCAGGAAAGGGCCGGGGTTCCCGTCACGATTGCACCCCCGCCGGAAACGATGGACGACGTGATGGCGGCGATCTCTCACTGTAACGCGCTCATCGGGATGCGGCTGCACGCCCTGCTTCTCGCCGCGAACGACGGCATCCCCCTCGTGGCATGGAGCTACGATCCAAAAGTGGACGCGCTCATGAAGCGGATTGGAGGACAGCAGGCGCAATTGCCGCTCTCCGCCTCTCCGCGCGATGCCGCTGATGCCACCCTGTCGGTCCTGGCATCTCCCGCCATGCCGGGCCACATTCGTGAACTTCGCGGCGATGCGATCAGAACGGCGTTTCTCCTCCGGGAGTTGTTGAATCCGTCGGGTTGAATCCCTCGAAGCCTGATCCCACCGCCGAAGTCTTCCCCAATTCGTTCGCCATCATCTCCAGGTCGAAGCCCTCCCGTCGAATCCGCACATCGAAGTAGAGCAGCACCAGTACGATCAGCTGGATCGGCTCAATGAGGGACTGCGCGACTCCGGCGAACGCCCCTTGAATCGTCAGCATGAGCGTGTTGGGCTGCCCGCCGCTCATCATCCCGAACGCGAGGGAGATCGGGCCGATGAGCATCCCCATAATGATCGCCAGAATGAACCAAATGAGAGAGATGGAGAAGAAGACTTTGAACGGACTGAACATGTAAAGCTGGTAGCTCCGTTTCAGCGCATCCACCTTCGAGCGCCCTTCGACCACAAAGACCGGAATGATAAACACAAAAACGAAAGCAAGAAAAATAATGGCGGGAAAGGCCACAAAACCCAGCAAAATTCCGATCACGATGCCCAGAACGTTGTTGATGGCGACGAGACCGGCAATGAGCGTACCCATCGCAAGGATGAGCAGGAAGATTGAGCCGAAAACGGCAACGCCCCCCAGCGTAAGGGTGGCGAGGAACGATCCAAAGCGGCTCCAGATGACGCGATAGGCATCACCGGCGGTCAGGGCGCGTCCCAAGTACCGCTCTGAAATGGCCTCGCTCAGTGCGCCGACCGCGAACATCCTCCCAATAGATGCCAGCCCGACCGTCAGCAAGATCGAGAAACCGTAGCGCATCGCCGCGATCGGATCGAGGGTGGGCGGCCCCGAAGACCCTCCCGTATAGCCCTGCGCCAGCGGGTTGTGGCCGGTGACGAACGTCATCAGAATTTGCAGCGGAAAGAAGACGACGGCGGCAATTGTGACGAAAAGCAGGATGTTGTTTTTATAGAGATCAAACGTTTCGTCAAGGATGTCGCGCAGGTCCATAGGCCGCAAGGTATAGGAATCCATCCCGATCTCCTTTCGAGGACAGAAGCGCGTGGGAACCGGTCGGGACGACCCTGCCGGATAGGGACTGCGCTCAGGAGAGGATGGAATTTAAAGCGAGGCGGGCTTCGCCCCGGCGATAAACCAGTTTATCAGCGCTCGGTCGGGTATCGACCGGCTTCCGCATGATATCCTCTTCCCATGCATCTTACGTGATAGGACCCTTTCATTCCTGTTGTTCGGGCGGAAGTGGGTGAAAACGGAGGTCGATGCCGGAGACATCCTGCTAGAATAGTGCGGGGGAAGGCCGTCATGGGAACGGCGTTCTAAGATCCACAACACCGGAAAGATGGAGGAAGTCATGACAGAATTCACGCGTAGAGAAATGTTGCTGGCGTTTGCCTCGCTGCCCGCCCTTTCGGGCCTCGCATCGAACGCGCTGGCCGCCGCCGCGCCGGGCGATCTGTTGCCTTACCGCGATGGGAAGTACGTGCTGCCCGCGCTGCCTTACGATTACAATGCGCTGGAGCCGTCTATCGACGAGCAGACGATGAAGCTGCACCATGATAAGCATCACCTGGGCTACGTGAACGGCCTCAACAAAGCCCTTGATGCGCTGGCGGATGCCCGTTCCAAAAACGATTTCGCGCTGGTGAAGCACTGGGAACGCGAGCTGGCCTTCAACGGCTCCGGCCACTTCCTCCACTGCATTTTCTGGCTCAGCATGGGTCCAAGCGGCGGAGGCGATCCCAGCGGCAACTTCGCGCAGGCGTTGACGCGGGAATTTGGGAGCGTGACGGGGTTCCGCGCCCATTTCAGCGCGGCGGCCAAAGCGGTTGAGGGGAGCGGCTGGGCGATTTTGGCCTATGAGCCTTTGGCGAAAAAGCTGATGGTCTCGATGGCGGAGAAGCACCAGAACCTCACGGAATGGGGCGTTATCCCGATCCTTGCGCTGGACGTATGGGAACACGCCTACTATCTGAAATACCAGAACGACCGCGCCGCTTACGTGGACAACTGGTGGAAAGTCGTGAACTGGAACTTCGCGCAAGACCGCTTCTCGCTGCTGGACAGCCTGGCGAACGAAGCCGAAAAACGGATTAGCGGGCAGTAATCCTTGCCAAAAGTGACAGTAGCTCTCCCCCAAAGGACCCCTTAGATGGGGTGAACGATAACGTCCTTTTTTAACCGTTACCGGGGGTGTGTTAGAATGGCAAAGCAAGGCTTGGCCGGGGGTGACGTCGAACCCTCTCATGTTTCCGGTATCACAGGTTCGATGGGATCGGTGTTCGATGATGAATAACGAAGCGGCCGTCGGCGCAGGCGGTCCCGAAGCGCCACGCGAGGACCCGGTGGCGGGAGATCTCTTCACCGAGACGCTTGAGTATGACGGGGGGCGGCAGGTCACGGTGTATGTGCCTCCGGCTCCGCCTGAAGCCGTCGTGTTCGCCGGTGACGGTCAGTTGATCTCGCAGTGGGGCGGGTCTCTCGAGGCGGCCGACGTGCCAGCCACGATGATCGTCGGGGTACACCGGATCGCCGACGAGACGCTGCGGCTCCATGAATACTCCCCGGTCTTTGACGCGGATCGGTTTTCAGCGCACGAGAGGTTCTTCGTCGAGGACGTGCGACGATGGGCGTGTTCGCGATTCGGGATCGCGCTGCCCGCTGAACGAACCGCGGTGTTTGGCGTCTCGGCCGGTGGGGAACTCGCGCTTGCCCTCGGATTGCGTCATCCAGACCTCTACAACGCGGTCTTCTCTGCCTCGCCGGGTGGGGGCTACAAGCCGCCGGGAGTGATGCCGGAATCGATTCCGCGTACCTATCTCGTCGCAGGCACGCTGGAACCCTTCTTCCTCGACAACGCGACCCGGTGGGCAGACGCGCTGCGCGGTGCCGGCGCTGATGTCGTCATGACTGAACGTTTTGGGAACCACGGCGACCCGTTCTGGCGAGACGAGTTTCCCTTGATGGTGGCGTGGGCGTTCGGACGATGAAGCATGGCGGTCGCCGATTGCCAGGTTCGACGTCGATCCGCGCTGCTACAATAATTTGGTTGTGGCTCCCTACAGGAGGATGCGGACCTCGCCCCCGCCAGGGACCGCCCCTCTGCCTGTACGCCTTCTTGCGAAGGCAGGCATCCGTCACTCCTCTCCGCAACGGAAAGGGGTGACGGATGCGGTCATCGGACCTCAATGATGCCGGGGTGAGGTCCGCGCGAGAATCGCTCATCCTCCCCTTCAGAACCATTACCACAAATTTTAATCGACCTAATCGCTGATGTCTGAAAACGCTTCCCCTGATCTGTTGACCCCCGAATCAATTCTCGTTGCCGGGCTGGATTGCGGCGGCACTCACACGACCTGCGCCCTTGCCAATGAATGGGGAGAAGTCCTGTCCATCGGTGAAGCGGGGCCGGGCAATATCTGCACGCATCCGGCCACCGCTCCAGATGCGTTCCGCGCCGCGCTCCGTCAGGCCCTCGAACGCGGCGGCATCCGGGAGGACCGGGTCTCGGCGGCGGCGGTAGGATGCGCAGGCTACTTCGCCTGCAACGTTCCCGGCGGGCCGGAAGCCGCGCTGTCCGGTCTGCTGCCGCTCGGCCGAACGGAGATCGTCTCGGACATTGAGATCGCGCTGGCGGGAGTCGCGCCGGGGGAGGATGCCGTCGTCCTCATCGCCGGGACCGGGTCCGTCGCATATGGCGGAACGCGAGACGGACAACGCGCCCGCGCCGGAGGGTGGGGCTACTTGCTCTCGGATGAAGGGAGCGCGTTCTGGATCGGCCTTCAAGGTGTGCGGGCATCGCTTCGCGCTTTCGACGGCAGGGGACCGGAAACGCTGCTGCTCCCGCGCCTGTCAGAACGGTTGGGGCTTGACGGGCCGATGGGACTGGAGGGAGCTGTGTATAGCATGACCTCCATCAATACGGGCGTTGCGGACCTCGCGCCGGAAGTCTTTGCGGCGGCGCAGGCGGGCGACGGCGTGGCTCGCAGCATCCTCGATGAAGGCGGGCGGCTTCTCACGCGCATGGTCATCGCCGTGCTGGACCGGCTTCACCTGCGACACACTCATGTAGCGATTGCGACGGTGGGCGGCGTGCTGAACGACACCGAAAGCCCCTTGTACGGAGCGCTTCGTCGCCTGCTGGCGGAAGCGGCTCCCGGCGCGCGCCTCTCTTCGCCAAAACTGCCTCCGGTGGGCGGCGCGATCCTCCGGGCGTTTGCGTTGACCGGCAAGGCGCTCTCCGCAGACGCGCAGGACCGGCTAGCGGAGGAACTGCCCCGCGCCTTGAATACTTATGCCTCTTCATGACGCCGATCTCCTTGCGCTGCTCCATCGGATTCAGGCGATCTCGGGTGGGGAGGAAGTTTACGTCGTCGGCGGGTCCGTGCGCGACCTCCTATTGGGCCGTCCCGTTAAGGACCTGGACCTCTCCGTCGGCGGGTCCGTTGCTGCGTACGGTCGCCGCATCGCAGACGCATTGGGCGGCTCGTTCTTCTATTTGCGCGAAGGCGATGAGACCGCGCGGATCGTCCTGAAACCCCGGCGCAATCCTTCTTTAACGGAGAATACGGCGGTTCGCGCAGCAGGAGTGGCGCAGATCGATCTTGTGGTGTTGCACGGCAGCGCGATTGAGGAAGACCTTCGGCGACGCGACTTCACGATCAACGCGATGGGGCTGGACCTTCGACGGCCATTGCCCACGCTCGATCCCGACGCGCTGCGCGGTTCGTTCCTCGACCCGTTGGGAGGGCTTCACGATCTGGAACACCGCATTGTGCGTCGATGCACGGCGCAGAGCATCCCCAACGATCCACTGCGGATGATGCGAGCGGTGCGGTTCGCCGTCGCTTTCGATTCCGTGATGGAAGCGGAGACGTGGGAGCAAATCAAAGCGGAAGCGCCGTCTCTGGCAAAGGTCTCCGCCGAACGCATCCGTGATGAATTATTCTATTTATTGGATCTGCCTTCCGGCGCATCCGTAGAGCGTGGGCTGCAACTGCTTCAGGATGCGAATCTGCTGGCGACTGTCCTGAAGGGACCGTTCGCTTCGGATGCTCTTGCCTCTGTAAAGCGATTTGATTCACTCAGCCTGAACGACGGGTCAGGCCGCCCGGAACTGGCCGCAGCCATCAATTCCTACCTGAACGACGGCCCGACTCCACCTCGCACCCGCAGAGGACTGTTGCGACTCGCTCAGATTCTCACGCCAGACCCTACCTGGTTTCCGGTCGAACGCCAGTCACCCGGTCTTCTGTACATGGCGTTGGCTCTTAGCACGGCGGAATCGCGGTTTGTGCGGAACGTGTGGGGCGGTTCGGAAGCGGTTGAGAAGCAAAAATTAGCCGTCGCGGATGAAGGGAGGCCCTTGGCATTCTACCGCTTTTTCCGCCGATGGGGCGATGCGATCCCTGGAGCGATGCTTCTCCACCTGCTGCAAAACGAAAATCGGGATCAGGACAGCGTTGAACTCATCCATCAGGTGTTGAACGCGTGGTTCTTTGAACGCGAAACCTACCTGCCGACACCCTTGTTGAGCGGAAGAGACTTGATAAAGCTGTTCGGAGAGAAGGGCGGCCCCTGGATCGCGGTCATGCTGGATTCCTTGCAGGAAGCGCAGGTCACGGGGCAGGTCACAAACGCGCGGGATGCCCGGAGATGGGTAAAGCGATTGCGGGCTTCGATGTCGGAATGAAGCCGCTTCGTCCTGATCTGAGAACATACCGACCGCATGAAGCCTCATTCGGCCTCGCTCTAAGGAAATCCGGCGGGCCATCCGAAAAAAGGTGTGGACTGAGGTCTCACCTCCCAGAGACCAAAGGTTCCTCCCCTATCCCCAGAGGAAGCGCCCCCTCCCTGCTTCTTTTGGGGTGAAATCTTCCCCGAAAAGCCGCAACGATCTCTGGTCGCTGCGGCTTTTTTTTGCGCTCTGTGGGAGCGGTTTGCCAGACTGTTGAGAGGCAGACGCTTTTTCCGGTGGTGATCGTGGGAGGTGAGCGAGTGGGGCTTCGGTTTCTCGGAACGTCGGCGGGGGAATTATATCCGGGCATCTGGTGTCGCTGCCGGAATTGTGATATGGCTCGCTCATCCGGAGGGTTGAGTCTCCGCCAGAGTGCATGCGCCCTCCTCGGCGACCTGTCATCTCAACCCGATTCGCCGCCGGGGATGCCGCCGCTGCTTCAGGCGGACACTCTCATCGACTTTCCGCCGGAGATTGTCTCGCAGGCATGGAGGTGGGGCGTCGATTTTTCCCGCATGACTGCCCTGTTCGTGACTCATTCACACGGGGATCACTTTCTCCCCTACCTCCTGCGATGGCGATATCGTCCGGCGCGGCTTTCGCCTCATCCCGATACTTCGCTGGGAGGACCGCGCTTCACGGAACTTCCACTTTTGCGGATCGTGGGCAATGCGGCGGTGGAGGCGCGGCTTCGGGACGAAATCGGCAACGATCTGTTCGCATATGACATCGAGTTCATCCCCATCACGCCGTTCCAGCCTCTGGAGGTGAACGGTTGGGAGGCGCTGCCGGTTGCTGCGAATCATGATGTCGGCGTGGAAGATGCTGTCAACTACATCCTTCATCGAGACGGCACGACGATCTTCTACGGCCTGGACAGCAACGAGCCGCTTCCGGCAACGTGGGACGCGCTATGTGCCCATCGGTTCGACCTCATGATCTGGGAAGGCACGTACGGGCTGGGAAACGGCGGCAACCACATGAACTTCGAGCGGCTCATTCAGACCGCCGAGCGCATTCAAGATGCTGGATTGCTGAACGAAGGCGGGCGTATTATCGCATCTCATTTCTCGCCGCATCATGGTCCGCCCCACGCCGAAACCGCCGACATCCTGCGTCCTCACGGGATTGAAACCGCTTTTGACGGGATGGACTGGGAACCTGCCTGATCTTATTCACTCGGCTTTGAAACTCAATTGAAGGAGATGCCGTGCCTGACTCTTTTTCTTCCGCCGCCTTCCGCGATGCGCTGGTCCTCGATCCTGACGTGCGATACATGAATATCGGAACGTCCGGCCCGTGGCCGCGCGAGTCCCTTCAGGCTCAGATCGACGCGTTGACATGGATGAGCCGGAGAGGTCCGGGTTCCGCCGAAGCGTATCGCTGGTATCTGGAAGCCGAAACGGGAGCGCGCGAAGGGTTCGCGTCGTTCTTCGGAGGAAAGCCCGAACAGTATGTGCTGACCCAGAACACCAGTGAAGGCATCAATATCGTGCTGAACGGCTTTCCCTGGCAGCCGGGCGATGAGATCGTCACGACGGACCTGGAGCACTGCGGCCTTGCGCTGCCGGTGTATCATCAGGTCGCTCAGTCAGAGAAGGGGCTGAACCTCAATATTCTCCAGCTTCTAGACGGCGCGGATGTCGTGGAATCGTTTGAGGCGGCTCTCACCCCGCGCACCCGGCTGCTCGCGATCAGCCATATCGCCTACTGCGACGGGCGGCTTTTGCCGATCCCGGAACTGGTGGAACGCGCCCACGCGGCCGGGGTCGCGGTACTACTGGACGCGGCGCAGTCCGCCGGGCAATTCCCGGTGCGATGGGACGAGATCGGCGCGGACTTCGTGACGTTTCCCGGCCAGAAATGGCTGTTGGGACCGGAAGGCACGGGCGGCCTGTACCTTCACGGGGATTGGGTCACGCGCCTGCGACCGGACCGCGTGGGATGGTCCGGGGAGGCCGGTTTCGATATGGAAGGTCATTACAAACTGAAAGAGACGGGAGCGCGTTTTGAGGTCGCGACGCGAGACCCGGCGGCCCTGATCGCCCTCCGTAAAAGCCTCGACTTTCTGACTTTGTGGAACCCGGAGACGCTGGCGAATCGAGTGAGAGAGATCGCCGCAACAATCCATCAACGGCTGACCACCATGCCGAACGTGGAGGTTCTTGGCCCCGTCGATCCGGCGGAACAGACTGCGTTGATCGCTTTCCGAGTGGGAGATCTGTCGCCACAAAAGATTGTTGCCCATCTGCTTAAGGAAGTGGGTATTATCGCCCGGTGGATTCCGCCGCCGCATCCTCCCGCCGTGCGCGTCTCCTGTGGGGCGTTCGTGACCGATGAGGAGGTGAGCCTCCTTTTTAATGCGTTGGAGCAACTGGTTTAATGCGTTGGAGCAACTGGTTTAATGCGTTGGAGCAACTGGCGTGGCGGGGTCAGAAATCTTCCTCTTCCAATTCGGGGTCGGCCACCGTTCGGCGTTCCTCCAACAGTGACTCCAGTTTCGATAGGCAATCTGAGGCAGCATCTTCGGGTGTAGACCCGTACCCATCCGCGATCAATGGCACGAACCGGCAGAAATGCTCGTTGCCGTAGCCACACTCCGCCGACGCATCGCAACTCCAGCGCGAATCAACCGCTACGGGATCGTCCCATTGCGCGTATTGCAGCGTGATCGTCCGGTTGCACCGTTCCTCGCAGGCCACGCGGGGGTTGCTGACCTGCCTCAACCGCGATTCGAGGGTGGCTAGCATGTATGAGAGATTTGAGGGCATAAAACACTCCTGAATGACGAAAGGGATTCAACAGATTTTGACATCAAAGCCAGTGTTTCGCGCCATGACCTGAGGGTTCAGAAATCGTGAGTCCCAGCGCATGAGAGCGCGGTGCCGCGCAGGGTCGGCTTTTTGTGGGATAGGACCATGACCCGTCATCCAGCGGAATCCCGATTGAAACCGGCGACGGTATCCCGAATGAAACATGTCTTTTCTCTCAATCGTCACGCGGATGCGCTTCATTGATCTCGCCCGAAATCCCAGGTGATCTATCTTGCGCGGGCGGTGAGACTCCAAAGGGGCGGACAGGCCGCCATAATGAGGGTGGAGGATCGTTGATGATGGATTTAACGACCAGGGAAGGCCTGGAATATCTGCTTCAGGAGGCGCGCCGGCAACTTCATCTCGGCGCGTACCGAACGGCGATGACGTGGGCATGGCAGGCCCGTCGGCTGGCCGGTGACAATCCCGCCATGTTCGAGCAGGCGGAGGCATTGCTGTCCGCTGCCCGGAGGGGTTCGTAACGTGGGACCCGCTTTTGACACACGCCGAAAGCCCTGAGTGTCTCTCGGTTGCTGTTTCGTGATGTTGCCCCGGCCTTGAGTCGGGGTTTTTCTATTCGGATTTATCGTGATGATCTCGTGACGCTTCCATCACACGGCAGTGTGATTCTTCCTGCTGAGATGGGTAAGATACCAGAGGAGTGCAATTTTACGACGGTCGGCATGAACGAGCCTTTTCGGAACGGCTCCGAACTTTTCAATCCGCCTCTATTCCCTCCGTCGATTGCCCGCCGGTGAAGCGATCACGCAAATGGCTTCGCCGGCGATTTAATGACTCGGCGCTTTCCCCCGTCCCCTATGAAATTCCCCCTGAAAACCAGAGCTATTTTTCTAACCGTTCTGACGGTTGTTCTCTCTGTTCTTGGGGCGGGCGTTGCCATTGGCCTGCTACATACGAAAACCTCTGTTCTAAACACGGGCCGTTTTTTTGGCATACCCGCTGAATCCTTCGCCCTCTTCATCGTTTTAACGTCCCTGGCAGCGATATTCGTGGTGGCCCTCATTTGGTTGGATTATCGCCTGCATCTGCGGGATGATCGGATCCAGAGCGATCTGAACGGGCAGTTGGCCCGGCGGACCGAGCAGTTGCTCAACGCGAATGAGCAGCTTCAGGAAATGGATCGCGTCAAGACGGAATTGATCCATCGGGTTTCGCACGAACTCCGCACCCCGCTAACCTCCATCGGCGGTTACACTGAGATTTTACTGGGCCGCAAAGCCGGTTCCCTCAACGATTTGCAGGAAGATTTTATTCGCACTATTGAAGAAAACACGGTTCGACTGCAAATCCTGGTCGATGACTTCATGGAGACCTCGCGGTGGGAAGTGGGATCGCAACGCGTGCAATGGGATGACGTCTCACTGGAGAAGGTTGCGCGTCAGGCGGAGACCGCGTGGCAGCCGATCTTGGAGGCCCGTGGCATTCTCTGGAATTGCCAGATTGAGAATCCATTGCCTGGGGTGATGGGCGATCCGGCCAAATTGCGGTCGCTTCTTAACCATCTGATCAGTAACGCTGCAAAATATACCCCCTCAAACGGTCAGGTGACCCTCAAGATCGAAACAAAACCGGGTAAAATTACCATAATCGTAGAGGATACAGGGATCGGCATCCCGAAAGAATTTTTCCCTTGCCTCTTTCAAAAGTTTGAACGGGCCGCAAATGTGGAATCTTCCGAGTATGCCGGTACGGGCCTGGGGCTGTATCTCGCCCGGCAGATCGTGGAGGCGCATCGTGGCGTGATTCACATCGAGTCGGAGTTGGGAACAAGCACCCGGGTCGTTGTCTCCTTACCTGCGCAAAACCTGGACCGGTCGTCAGAATGGTCACTTCCTGTAAGAATGACTTCTTCCGGCGAGCGTCGAAACGAATAAAAAGAGGCTCATGCGGATGAGGAGTCTCTTTGGAAGCTTGAGGGACGAAGATGCCACAGAAAATTCTGGTTGTCGAAGATGCTCCGGACATTCGTAAATTAGAGACTTTTGTGCTTCAAAGCGAAGGTTACGAAATCCTGAGCACCGACAACGGGGATGATGCCATCCGCCTCGCTGTTTCGGAACAACCCGATCTCATCATCCTGGACATTATCATCCCCGGCCCGGACGGTATGGAAGTCTGCCGCCGCATTCGCGAATCCAAGATGTTCATGCCCATTTTGTTCGTGACGGCCCGCAAGGAGCAATGGGAGCAGATCGCGGGCCTCGCGATTGGCGCGGATCAATATATTGTCAAGCCGTTCAGCCCCGCTTATCTCATTGCTCAGGTCCGGGCCGCGCTGCGTCGTGAAACGGTTTATCGCGCGGACAGTGACACCGATTCTCAAATCTTTACGCTGGAGGACGTTCGCATCGATTTTCCCGCCAAACGCGCCGTGCGGGCTGACGAGGAATTGCGGCTCACTCCCGGCGAATGGATCGTGTTGGAAGCGCTGGTCGAGAATCAGGGGCGCGTGCTCAGCCGCGAGCAACTTCAGGAGCGATTGTGGAACGTCGTCACCGACGAGGGCATTTCCAGCCGCACCGTCGATATGCACATCTCTCGGCTGCGGCAGAAATTAGGAGACCAAGCCGGGGACAAGATCGTCACTTCCCGTAATTTCGGATATCGGCTGGAGAAAAGCTGAAGCGACTCAAAGTGAAGTGGCCGTCAGCGGAAGCCGAACCCGATGCCGACGATTGAGATCGAGACGCTCCTTCCTGCCTCCGTCGAAGCCTGCTTTGACAGCGCATTAGATGTGGGCCTTCACTGCGAGACGATGACATGGTCCGGTGAACGAGCCGTCGCCGGAAAGACGGAAGGTATCCTGGAGTTGGGCGACCGGGTCACATGGGAGGCCCGGCATCTTGGCTTCCGTTTTCGCATGACGGTTGAGATCACCCGGTTTTCACGGCCCCATTATTTCGTTGATGAGCAGGTGAGCGGCCCCTTCAAACGCCTGTGCCATCGCCATGATTTTTATCCCGTATCGGGAGGCTGCCGCATGGTCGATGCCTTTGAATACGAAGCGCCGTTCGGTGTTTTGGGTCGGCTGGCGGAGCGGCTCTTCCTTCATCGCTACATGGCGCGGCTTTTGACCCGGCGCGTGGATGCGTTACGACAACGGATGGCTCCAGCCACGTTTTAATCTTCGCGATGTCGAGTACAATAACGAGGGCAGCGCATTCGGCTTCGTGGGAAGAGAAACTTCCGGGCCGACAGGTTGTCCCGAACATGGAGCGCTCTTTCTCCACTTCCCGGTAAGGCATGGGCCGCCTCTATGAACTCTCCGACCCCTCACGTCTCGCATCATCTCCCTGCATCTCCGTTCAAGCGCCTGGCCCTCACCCTCCTGTGGGCGGTTCCTCTGAGCGGCATACTCCTGCCGCTGCTGACCCATGCTCCGCACCCGGCGGTGCTGCTGTCCAAAGCTCCCCGAACGGTCATTATCGGGGGAGGGCCGGACCTCAACCACAATCAAGTCGGGATCGAAAGTAATGTGCGCTACGTCTCGCGCCTGCTGCCGGAGGAAGTCACCCGCACCATCCTTTTCGCGGATGGAAACACGCAAAAACCGACCGTGCAGTACCAGGAACAGGCTCCTACCGGTCCTCCGATTCCCTCACCTAAAACAGCAGGGGAGCGGGCCTTCAACCTTCTTTTCGGAGGGGACGACGAAGGCAAGCTGAAGTACCGTCCCCCGCGCATCCAGAAGATCGACGGCCCGGCGGAACGCGAAACCATCACCAACGTCTTCACCCAGCTTCGGCGCGAACTCACGAATTCAGCGCGGCCCGTCCTCCTCTATTTCACCGGGCATGGCAGCATCTCCACTGCGGGGCCACCCGTCTCCGAGTACGACCTGTGGGGCGGACAGGCGTTCACGGTGCAGGATATGGCTCGCGAACTGAAAAAAGTGCCGGATCGCGTTCCGGTCGCGCTCGTCATGGTGCAGTGCTTTTCCGGGGGCTTCGGAAACCTGTTGTTTGAAAACGGCCAGCCGAACGGGTCCTACATCGACCGGGACTTTGCCGGATACTTCGCCTCCACGCCGGATCGAATGTCCGCCGGCTGCACTCCGACGGTGGACGAATCAGAATACAAAGACTTCACGTCGTATTTCTTCGCCGCGCTGTCGGGAACGGATCGCGTGGGCCGCAAGATCACCGGAGTCGATTACAATCATGACGGGCGCGTGGGCATGGACGAAGCGTACGCTTACAGCCTGGCCGCCGACGAATCCATTGATGTGCCGGTTTGCACCTCCGATGTGTTCCTACGTCGGTTCGTTCCTGCGTCGGACCGCGAACTGTTCCAGTCTCCCTGGTCGTCGGTGGTGCAGTGGGCGAAGCCTGCCCAACGCGCCGCATTGGAATCGTTGACGCAGAAGCTGAAAATGACCGGAGAAAACCGCCTGGCGGTGGCGTACGCTGAAATGCAGCGGATGCCCGACATGGCCGATGATTCCGGCGAGGATGACGATGGCGCGGGCGACCCGTTTGAAGGGCTTCGGAATAATTACCGGGATTCGCTGACGCGCCGATTTCCCGCGCTTTCCGACCCGAAGTCTTCAGGGTATGCGGCGGCCAGGGACCGGGCAGTGCAGCGCCTGGATCGAATGGCGAAAGCCGGATTCCTCAATGATCTGTTCAAGGCCGCGCAGTCGTATTACAGCGATGATTCGGACGAAGGAACGATGTATTCGCTGCGAGGCTCGCGGCTGCTGCGGTTCGTCCGATTGGGTAAAAGCGTGATTCTGGCGCACCGGCTGACATCGTCCAAAGACGAGAAGCTTCTCGCCCGATGGAAACGGTTGCAGGAAGCCGAAGGGCGTTCCCCCATTCAATCGAAAGCGACTTGAGAAGGATTAGCCGGAAGGCAGGCGCAGCAACAGGGGCGTGAGCGTTCCCTCTGCGCGCTGAAGTTCTGGACCTTCGTCCTCGTGGTCATGATCGGAAGGATTTTCGACCTCCGTGATCCAGATCCGGCTGACTGCCACCTCGCTTCCGTCGGGCGAGATCGATGGATCAAAATAATACCTTCCGACCGCCGTGCCCATTTGGGGACGATCATCCGGCGCTCCCGGCCCTTCCATAAAGCGAACAACGCTCTGCGTTTCCACGTTTGCCAGACTGAGTTCGTTGGGCAACGTCGCGGATCGGTAGGTGGTAAATACCAGCCGGGTTCCGTCCGCCGACCATCGCAGGCCACGATTCAACTGTTTCGGCTCCAACTGAAGGGTCATCTTCCGCTCGGTAGGGCCGCTACGAAGCAGATCCCACACTTCAAAGCGTTCTCCGGAAGGGGCGCGGAAATAGCGCAGATAGCGGACGCGGTCTTTGAGGGGGAGCACCAGTTGATCGTTGGGCGGCATCAGGCTGCCCTGACGCCATTTCGCCATATAAACGGGCTTGCCTCCCGCCGCCGGAACGACGCCCAGGCCCCAGATGTGCGGCCAGTCGTCCATCGCCGCGTCGTATTGCGCCCCTTTGACCAGCGCCGTATCTTCGGCAAAGAAGATGCGGTCGCCTTCCGGAGTAAATTCCGGCGACTGGATGACCCCCAGCACGAGCTGGCGGGCTTTGCGCGTCGGTAGATCAAGGAGCCAGAGGCCCCCCAGTTTTTCGGTCCGTTGCCCGGCGATGTACGCGATCTGCCGTCCGTCCGGCGACCAAGCGGGCATGCGTCCCGGATCAACCCCACCGGGCAACGGCACGGACTCCACTTTACGAGAGGCATCCGCGTAAATGAGCAGAAAACCCGGCGCAGGCTCATCCACCGTGCCATGCACGCGGGGCATCACGAGGGACCGCCCATCCGGACTCCAGCGAAAAGGCGCGCAGTGTACGCCGGAGGGCAGGGGGAGGGTTTCCGTCCCCTGCACGGAGGTCGTTGCTCCCTTTCGCAGAAAGGCAATCATCACCTGATCCTTTTCGGAACAGGCGGCGACCGCATCGCCGCGCGGTGAAAAGGTCAGGTAGTCCGACATTTCATGCGGCAACGCGATGGCGGGAGCTTTGTAAGCGGAACGATCCGGGTCTTGAAGCGATTGCCAGACCCTCAGTCCGAAGAGGAGGAGGCCGGCGAAGACCAGGATGCGAAAGAACGGGTTGTGCGACAGTCGGAGCAGCGGTTTTTTCATGAAGGGCAGCGCGCGCGGGGCGAATAGTCTGGAACGGCGTCGCTACCATTGTACGGGAGGCGCTATGCCCTGACAAGGAGAACCCCGGACAAGGAGACCGGGAGAGGGGAGACAAGGAGAAAACCCGATAGGACGCGGACGAATGCGGAAACTACGGATATACGCGAATGAACCCTTGAAGATGCAGGATGGCAACCCTTCCTATCGGGCTTTCGATCTCCTATCCTCTATTTTCGATCTTCGGGGTTCTCAGGGGTTTCTCTGCGCCATCTGTGCGGTGAGTGGGTTTGTCACCTTGTCTCCCCCTCTCCCGGTCTCCTTGTCCGGGTCTATCGGAGGCGGGCGTCCAGCCCGGCGAGGGTCGCTTCGCGGATCGGGTCGTTCGGATTGCGCCAGAGGTAGACCGGCGCGATGGTTTGAGCGACCTTGATCGTCTTCACGTGGGTGTCCGCAAAGAGCCAGTTGGCGCGACGGTCCGGATGCACAAAGACCCAGTTGACCGCCTTATCGGTCAGGCTTTCATAGCCGGGGGCCGTTTCCATCACGTAAATAAGATGAGACGGAGACTGGACTTCAGACAGGATACGTGGCGGGACATCGGCATCGTCGTCGAGATCGAGAAAAAACGCGGCGTTCGTAGCGTAGCCATGAGCCAGCTGCTTTTCGGGGCGGTCTTTGTTGTCCCCCACGCAATTGGATTCGTCGCCAACGCAGTCGTTGACAATGGATTTCTCCCATGCGCCGTCATTGGAGGGACACTCAAAGACGGCAGGAGAACTGATGTAGTTGAAAAGGGCGCGTTTCCAGTTGTAAGCGGAACCTGAGTACTCCACGCTGGCGGCGTGAGCACCTTCCGGAAAGCGATTCAACGGAAAGGTGTCGTCCCAATCCGACAGATAGGCATACAGCGCCGTACCGATCTGTTTCAGGTTGTTAAGACAGACGCTCTGACGGGCGCGTTCGCGGGATTGCGCAAACACCGGAAACAGAATCGCGGCCAACGTGGCGATGACGGCCATCACGACCAGCAATTCCAGCAGAGTGAATCCTCGACGGCTTACGCTCCATCGTCGCATGGCGGTTCTCAAAGGGCGATGACTGGATCAAAAAGGGAGATTCGCAAATTTCGCTTCCACTTGCGCTTTGGGGGACACGGAAAAATCTGGTGAATTCCATTCCCAGACAGTGGTTCTTATCCCGCCGCCGATGAAAAGTTCAGCCAAATGATCAGCGGCAGTTGAGCGCATTGGGTTGGAATCATGAGATCAGCCCGAAGCTAGCATCCTCTATCGTACAAAAAAACAAAGCCATCGCCAACTCTACCGCGATGGCTTTGTTTTATATTCACCCTTACTTGGTGATGTCGATCTTCTTGGGTGCGTTCGCTTTCAGGAAGGCGTAGGTGCATTGCCGGATCGTGTCGTTGGGGTTGCGCCACATGTAATACGGAGCCAGCGTCTGCATGATCTTGAACGACTTGGCGTGCGTGTCCGCAAAGAGCCAGTTCGCTCGCTTGCCGCTATGCACGAAGACCGTCTGGCAGGCCCAGTCGCCGAGGTCGGGATAACCCTGTTCGGATTCCAGCAGATAGATCAGGTTGGCGGGTTCCTTGATGTCGCCGAGTTCGCGCGGCACGGCGGGTCCCACCGCCTGCTCGTGGAAGAACGCCCCGTTATAGGCGTACCCATCGGAGATCTGCTTGTCCGGTTGGTTCCTCCACGGTCCTACGCAGTTCGATTCGTCGCCATCGCAGCCGTTGACCGCCGACTTCGACCACGCGCTGTCGTTGGAGGGGCACGTATAGACGGCGTTGGATTTCACGTAGCTGGCGAGAGCGCGCTTCCAGTTGTACTGGGAGCCTTCCAGCGCGGTCGGCCCCGGCTTGTTGGCGGAGGGGAAGCGGTTGAGCGGGAAAGCGTCGTCCCAGTCGCCGAGGTAGGTGTAGAGGCCGGTTCCCAACTGCTTCATGTTGTTGAGACAGGAGGTCATGCGGGCTTTTTCCCGCGCCTGAGCGAAGACCGGGAACAGGATGGCGGCGAGGATCGCGATGATCGCGATGACCACCAGCAATTCGATGAGTGTGAAACCGCGTTGATGAAGTGATTTTCGAAGGTTCATGACGAGATGGCTTTCATTTCAGTGAGATCAAAATGCATAATCCTCATCCACCTTCTACGGATTTCGCGCGTCAGACGAACTCCATAGAGGGGGCGGCCCCAAACTTATGCTGTTTGATAATCCATGTGTGGCGCAGACGCCCTGGAGAGATACGTTCGGATTCCTCAAAAGAGCTTCCCTGCCCAGTTAGGTAGGTTGCTATCAATCCGGGCAGCTTTCCGACTCACCAGGTTGGCGAGCATAGATATGTGTCGATGAACCCGCAAAAGTTGCAGAAAGAATCAAATTTCGTGAAAAAACCTTACACGCTTGCTGGCCTGCAACCGTGCGGATTCTTTATTAGGTTTCAGTTTATCTCGAACCAGCGGCAACAAAAAAGCTGTCGCGCATAAAGGCGACAGCTTTGAAACATTCAGGCACGAAGCCGATGAAAGGGTTACATCACTGGCCCGAATTCTTGAATGCGCCCGGAGGCGGCATGTAGGAGCCTTTGGACAGGGGCGGCCCCGCATTGGCCGATTTCACGTGGTTATCGTACATCTTGAACCCGACAAACGCCAGTACCAGCACCACGACGATGACAGCAGCGGCAACGGGAGGTTTGATTTCCATGGGGAAGAGGACCTTTTACATGACAGAATCGGAGAGCCGCATTTCAAGGGGTCATGGTCGCGACTCTCCGAAGACTCACAGGTTACTTGGTGATGTCGATCTTCTTGGGTGCGTTCGCTTTCAACAGGGCGTAGGTGCATTGCCGGGAGGTGTCGTTGGGGTTGCGCCACATGTAATACGGAGCCAGCGTCTGCATGATCTTGAACGACTTGGCGTGCGTGTCCGCAAAGAGCCAGTTCGCTCGCTTGCCGCTATGCACGAAGACCGTCTGGCAGGCCCAGTCGCCGAGGTCGGGATAACCCTGTTCGGATTCCAGCAGATAGATCAGGTTGGCGGGTTCCTTGATGTCGCCGAGTTCGCGCGGCACGGCGGGTCCCACCGCCTGCTCGTGGAAGAACGCCCCGTTATAGGCGTACCCATCGGAGATCTGCTTGTCCGGTTGGTTCCTCCACGGTCCTACGCAGTTCGATTCGTCGCCATCGCAGCCGTTGACCGCCGACTTCGACCACGCGCTGTCGTTGGAGGGGCACGTATAGACGGCGTTGGATTTCACGTAGCTGGCGAGAGCGCGCTTCCAGTTGTACTGGGAGCCTTCCAGCGCGGTCGGCCCCGGCTTGTTGGCGGAGGGGAAGCGGTTGAGCGGGAAAGCGTCGTCCCAGTCGCCGAGGTAGGTGTAGAGGCCGGTTCCCAACTGCTTCATGTTGTTGAGACAGGAGGTCATGCGGGCTTTTTCCCGCGCCTGAGCGAAGACCGGGAACAGGATGGCGGCGAGGATCGCGATGATCGCGATGACCACCAATAGCTCAATCAGGGTGAAGCCCTTGCGATTGAGCGCGCGTCGAATGTTCATAACAGTAGTACCCCCCTCTCAGTGAGGTTGTGTGATCAGGCGTAAGCCTTGTCCGCCGTCGTCCGATGTGCCCATTTCACAGGCGCATCGGGGGAGCGAGGCGGCGTTCATGTTTCGGTTAAGATAATGGCGTTGTCTTGTTCCCGCGCGCATCTCCGCCGCGATGAAACATTGCAATGACCGGCGCATGGCCCGGGCTACCTGGACTGCTGCACCGCTCGCCTTCCTCTTCCCGACCCCCTCCCGGTAAGGGCAAAGAAGAGGTCGCAGTGGTTAGTGTCCGTTTCTTCAGAAAAGTTGCAAAGACCGAGCATTTTGAGATAATTTCCGGTCTTCCGACGTTTCGTCCAGACGATCCGGGCAGGAACACGGCGGAAAATCACGAACGTTAACCGTGCGTTAGTCCCGGTTTTCGATGCCTCGCTCGAAACTCCTTCTCGATTTTGTATCAATTGTCGAATTTTCCTCAGGGCATGTCGTTATATAAAGGGTTTTTCGTGTTTTTCTTTCGCTGGACTTTCCTGTGCGAAGCCGTCACGGTCGCCGCGCTCCTCTCAGTCACACTGCCGGTCCGGTCGCAGGGCGTCATCACCACCATCCTGGGACCGCCTTCATCCCTGGCTTCCTGCGCCGATCATGTGGGATGGTCCTATAAACCGAATTCTCCGACCGATATGCTTTTCGATCCGCAGGGCCGACTCATCGTCGCGGAATTCGCGGGGAACCGGATCGTTCGCTTCGAGGCGGACGGCTCCTCAACCGTGCTGACCGGCACGGGGAAGCCGGGATTTTCAGGCGATGGCGGTTCTGCAATAAATGCGCAAATTGACTCACCTTTCTATCTGGCGTGGGATCCGCAGGGTCGTCTCGTCATCAGCGATTCTCTGAATGGCCGGATTCGCCGGATCGAAACCGATGGAACGATTCAGACGATTGCGGGCGGCGGGGCGACTGAAGAGGACGGTGCGGATGCCCTCTCCACCCGAATTCGCCGGGTGGGCGGCATCGCGTACGACGCTCAGGGCCTGCTCTATTACGCGGACATGACCGCCGTGCGGGTGCGACGGGTTAATGCCGACGGGACGGTGACTACTATCGCGGCAGGGCCACAAGACACCCCCAAAGGACAGGAGCCGACGCTTCTGGGCGCGGGGGGAATCGCCTTCGATGACTCGGGGAACCTCTATGTCACGGAATTCGGCGCGGCGAGAGTCCGCAAAATCACCCCGAACGGCGTTGCAACCACCCTGGCGGGCACCGGACACAGAGGGTTCTCCGGCGATGGCGGCCCTGCGCTGGACGCATCTTTTGACAACCCCTGGGGCCTTCAGGTCCGTTCGGACGGCGTTTATGTGGTGGATGCGGGAAATCAACGAGTGCGCAGAATCGGAACGGACGGCATGGTGAACACGGTAGCGGGAGGAGGGTCCACCCGCATCTGGGCCGATGGTGGTTCCTCCACAACTGCGAGCGTGGCCGGTCCGTGCTGCCTGATCTTCGACGCCGCCGGTAATCTCTGGGTGAATGACGTGCGGGGCGGTATCCGAAAGGTCACGTTCGGCGCGCTGCCCTCCGGCGATCTGGACGGCGACGGCGCGATCACCCCTGCCGATGCGCGCATCATGCTCGGTTTTCTCGTCGGCGTCCGCAGCCCGATGGCGGTTCAGTCGCAGGCGTCGGATATGAACGGCGACGGCAAAGTCAACCTGCTGGATGCTGTTGCCCTGCTTCCCCGCGCATGCACTGGAGTCGCGCCATGATACGGGTTCCTTTCTGTCAACCGCTCCCAGGCCCCTCTGCTCATTCTGCACTCGTCCGTCTCCATTGGCGCTCTCTCGCTGTCACGCTGGCGGGGATCGCTTCGCTCTGGTCTATAGCGATTCCGACCCGAAGCGAGACGATTGAAACCGTGGCGGGAGCCGGATTACTCAATTTCAGGAATTCCGAGGGCGGTTCCAACCTGGCGCGGCCTTACGGCATCAACGGCGACGATGGCGTTTATACGTACATCACGGACCCCGCCAACCATACGCTTTACCGCTTTGATCCCTGGTCCATCGCGCAGCTTCTGGCCGGGGACGGGGTTCCCGGATTTCGGGGAGACGGCGGGGATTCGACGCTGAGCCGGTTGAACAACCCGCATGGCGTCGCGGTCGATTCCAACTACACCGTTTATATCGCCGACACCGGCAACCATCGCATTCGGCGATTCATCAAAGATTCGGGAGTGATCGACACCTTTGCCGGGAGCGACAAGACGACCTTCAGCGGCATTGGCGGCCCGGCGACGGAAGCGGGCTTCACCGAACCGATGGCTGTTGCCGTGGACTCAAAGGACCGCGTTTACATCGCGGATGCGGGCGCGAACCGGATTCTTCGTGTGGAAGAGGACGGATCGCTCCAGCTTTTCGCGGGGGGCGGTTCGGTCACGAACGACCCTGACGGGACATCGGCGACCGACATCGCGTTGGATCGCCCGGTGGCCCTCGTCTTCGATGGAGATGGGATGTTGTACGTCGCGGAAGAGAGAGGCCGCCGCCTCCGAAGGATCAGTCCGGACGGCATCGTCGAAACTCTGGCGGATGAGAACGGAAAAACCGGGGTGGCGCTGAAAGGTCCGCGCGGCGTTCAATTCAATCCGGATACCGGCGAAGTCTACGTCTCGGATGGCAATCAGATTCTTCGTTATTCGGAGGGTAAGATCGACATCTATGCGGGGACCGGCGAACCCGGCTTCAAAGGCGAAGATGCGCCCGTTGAAAGCAGCCAGCTTTATCGTCCTGCCAACCTGGCCTGGGATCTGTACCTGCATCACCTGGAAATTGCGGATGAGGAGAACGGCCTCATCCGCACGGTGGATTTCGATTCGATCTACTCCTTCAACCGGCGGGGAATGGGACTGGACAGCGATCCGCTCGACGCGCGTATCGTCTGGCCCGAGTCGATCTCCTTTGATAATCAGGGAAGGCTCCTCATCACGAACGTCGGTCGGCGGAAAATCTGGCGCATGGAACCCAGCCCGGCGGAGGACGGCACCCAGACCGTCACCGAAGTGATGGGCAACGGGACCCTGATAAACGTAGAGAACGCCGCCGCGCTGGAGACCGGCCTGAATGATCCGTCGGGCATTGCGGCGGCTCCAGACGGCGCATTCTATGTGGCGGACCGGGGCAATAACGCCGTGCTGCGGGTGGGTCTCACGGGAAAAGTCACGCGCGTGGCCGGGACCAGCGAAGCCGGGTTCTCCGGGGATGGCGGACCGGGCAAGAACGCGGTGCTGAACGCTCCTTCCCGGCTGGTCCTCGACGGCAAAGGCAACCTCTATATTGCGGATACCGGCAATCATCGCGTCCGGCGGCTGGACGTGGACGGGACGATCTCGACGGTCGCCGGCAACGGGACCGGCGGGTACGGCGGCGATGGCGGACCGGGAAACTCCGCGCTGCTCAATGCGCCGACCGCGCTGGCGCTGGACGGCCAGGGACGACTCTACATCGCGGATGCGGGGAACAACCGGGTCCGGCGAGTCGATCTGGACGGCTCCATTTCCACCGTCGCGGGTTCCGGAAAAGAGGGGTTTGCGGGCGATGGAGCAGCTGCCACCGACGCGCAACTCCGTCATCCGAACGGCGTGTGGGTGGATGGCAGCGGCATCCTTTTCATCTCGGACTCGGACAATCACCGGATTCGGCAGGTGGGAACGGACGGCGTCATTCAGACGGTGGCGGGAACCGGCGAGCCGGGCCGGGATCAGGAATCGGACGCGCTTCATGCGAAATTGAACAGCCCTGCCGGCCTGACCGGCGATAAGGACGGCAACCTGCTCATTGCGGAGCGCGGCAATCACGTCATCCGGCGCATTGACAGCATCGCAACTCCTCTCACGTCGATCCCTGCCGGGCCGAAAGCATCCACGGCGACGCCTCCGGTCGGCAAAAAAGGCGACGTGAACGGCGACGGGCGCGTGAACATTCAGGACGTGACGGCGGCCCTTCAAATGGCGGTGGGCTTGCAGAAGCCGAACGCTGCCGCCCTGGTCGCCGGGGATTTCAACGGCGACGGGAAGATCGACGTGGCGGAAGCCGTGCATCTCCTCCGCGCCTCCGTCGGCCTCGACACTCTTTAAGCCGCGAGACTCGTTAGAATACGGCAGGCTCGCACGTTTTCGAGACCAGGTAAGGGAACCGGCATGAAAGCAACGCCTCCTATTGTGGATCGGGATAAATGGTACGCCGAGATCGACGAACTCCGGCTGCGAGAGAAGGCTCACACCCGAGAGGGCGACGCCATCGCTGCCGCGCGTCGTCGGCTTCCGATGGTGGAGGTGGATTCCACCACGCCGCTTTCCAGCACAGTGGGATCCGAAGCTTGGAATTCACGTGACTTGAAGTCGCGGC
>JADMIO010888847.1_pt1 | contig 97724 bp, 81 predicted proteins | sample 8958161 | NCBI WGS metagenome assembly JADMIO01 (sample SAMN16585339, study PRJNA669376) | soil metagenome | isolation source: Crop rotation soil | place: USA: Cullars Rotation, Alabama | collected 2011
GCCGCGACTTCAAGTCACGTGAATTCCAAGCTTCGGATCCCACTGTGCTGGAAAGCCCATTGCCTCAATGCCGCTGAGGGTATCGCTTTCGCTGCCGTCGAACCACGGATCGCTTAATAGCGCGTTCCAGTGACTGGTCAAATCAAGCTGCGCGCGAGTCTGGGCGCGATCTCGTGGGCGGATTCGATCGCGGATGGGGCGTACATCTTTGATCAAAAGTTTTGGATTAAGATAAGGCGAGGGAATGACGTCCACAAATGCCTCCTCCCATACCAGGCTCGACCAGTAGATAATTCCGTTAAATGCCAGGTTGAGCCGAGTTTCGCGTGTGTTGCGGCGGTGATGATCGCAGCGAACCATCGGAACGGAGTCGCCCGCTGGCGATTGGCGCGCCGCAGTCCGAACCGATCGACCATTTGCTAGATTTGAGTCGGAGGGATGATATTCCCACTCGTAAGTGGTCAACGGATCATCACTAAGCCAGCTAATCAAACCCGATTGGCCCGCCGCCGCGATCCGCGCCTCACGGGCAATCGGACAAACCAGGGCTTCCGGGTCAATCCATCGCCCAGCCAAATCACTGAGTCGCGAGGGTAGCTCGCCTCTCGCGCGTTCGTAGGCCTTGGCCGCTTCGTAAATGCGGCGCAGGTTCGAAACGCAGGCGTCAGACAGCCGATCGCGACTTATTGACGAGTTGGCCGGATCAGCCCATTGGCCGACCGGCGTCACGTCTGTACTACAGAAGAGCAAGGCAGCTGCTGTAAGAACTTCAAAACGATACGCCACCTTACGGATACGGTAACCTTGATGAGGATGATGAAGAATAATCATCGGGAGTTCCCGGGCCCACTGGAAAAATCGCCTGTGCCAAAAAACTAGTAATATACCCGTCAGAGTCGACGGTGGGCACCACCACAATGTTGGCAATCACTATCGCGCTTCCCCTCTCTTGATCGGGGGCGTATTTTGTTTCGACATAGGGGTTGCGGACAAATGCCCTATAGGCGCTTAATACGTCTATAACCCGTTGATCGTACGGATCGAGGTTGCTCTGTTTCATTGCTTTATTGTATTGGGCAAAGAACTGGCCCAACTTAAAAACAAAGTAGGAAAAATCCCATTGTAGCCGGGCATCCCGCTCCCAAGCGCTCGGACGGCTTTTGGGAACCGGATCGTCTTCGTGCGTCAGTGCGGACCCGAGCTTGAAACGCCAAACAGCCAAGTGCTTATTTGGAAGCCGATGTGGTTTACTCATTGATTTGTCTTGGTAAGAATCTATCACCAATTTTTAAACGCCTTAGCCGCGTCGAGAATGCCACCCTTGTACAGTCCCGCAACGCAGATTTTCGTTATATCCTGAGTTCCATCACCAACTGGATTCGATGGAGCCGGGGCGCTGGAATTGTTCTGAAGCCAAGTTTTTACGTCCGCAGCCGTCTTCGCGGGTTTTGTCGCGAAGAGAAGAGCCGCTATGCCCGCAACGTGGGCTGCCGCAAACGATGTCCCTGAATCCGTGACGTATTCCCGAGTGTAAGAGCGCCCTAAGGTTTGAATTTGGTCGCCGGGGGCAAAAATATCGATATAGCTTGTAGAAGCAGCGTCTAAAATTGAGTAAGGCGACCCGGAAACCCGGACATCTGCGTCATGAGCTTCTTCTGGGGGGGAAACTACCTTATCATGATATGATGCTCCCACGCAGATCACGTTTGGTAGGCTATCCGGTTTATTCCCTCCAAACATAGCAGGATACACAACCAATTGTTGTTCACCCATTCCTAAATCGTTTTCGCTTTTTCCCGCGCTGGTGACAATCAAGGGGCTCTTGGTTCCACCCAGATTTTTCAGGCGCAGGCGTAGATCGGCAACAACGTCCGGGTGAGGATCTATGGCTCCCCAGGCCAGAAGCACAATCCTTATTGGAATCGTCTGGATAAGCGTGTCGATCCAATCTAAAGCACTTAATGTTTCATTCATTAAGCCCCGGTTCCTGAAGCCTACTCGAGCGATAATCAGGTCAGCTTTAGGACCTAATTCCGTCGGCGACGCCGACGCCCCTAACAAACCCGCGATGCCAATCTTATTGTTGTTGATGGTCGCTCCAAGGATGCCTGCTATCATTGTTCCATGGCCGAAAGGATCTTCGACATTCCCGTCGGATGCGGTCGGATCTCTCAACTCACCTGGGAAGTTTCGATTTTCTCCGAGATGTTTTTTCAGACAACTGCCCGTAACGCCCGAAGGATCCGCGAAATCTTCATGGTCCTTAAAGATCCCCGAGTCCACGATGGCGACCGCAATTTCGTTCGGAGGATTCACTTTTTCCCAGGCATCCCAAGCAACCGAAACGTTCATTCGGTCGAAGTAAGGTTTCTGGTATTTAAAGAGATCGTCATTAGGGGGGGCGCCCGTATGGTAATCAAAAGATTGGTTGGGGCCTACAATTGTTAACGGAACATCGTCACCTTCGATGCCCTCAGACCTCAAGCGTTGTTGCAGCCTATTCAAGGCTGTTCGGCAGGATTGTAAGGCCTTTCGGGAGGACTCCGCCTCCACGCGAAGGTTGAAATATCGAGGTACGAATGTGGGAACCGATGCGCGTTTCTTTTTTTTGGCGAGGCTTGGCATCAAAATCGGTGGTTCGATCAAAGTGACCCCCTTACTCAAATAATCGCGAATTTGTTGCCAGAATTGTTCTGTCAGATCATACTTCGGATCCACTGGGGCAGTGTATCCGCCCCCTCTTTTACAGAGAAGATTATAGATGTTCATGAATAAATCGAATTATGCCTACTGATCGGAAACGATGTGAAGTCGTGATCGAATAATCGCACTCGCAGCCGCACGAGAAGAGATCGAGTGCATGCATCCCGGCATGCCCTCGACGACATTTAGGCAGAGATGCTCGGGATCATCATGGCATTCCCCATCTCCCAAAGGTACGGTTCTGGAACGCCAACACCCACCTGTCGCGCAACAGGGCAATGAGCCAATGGTATGTAAAAATTGCTGGGTCGGATAAGCTTCCCAATGGGATGGTTCGCGACCTCCGGCTATGACGACACATCCTCTTGCGACCCGTCTTTGGGGCGGTAATGGCACTGCGACCGCAAGATGCGCAAGTAACGTCACGGGACAAATAATGCCTTCCGCATAGTAGACAAGCCGCACTAGCTCGCGCAAGGATGTTCTTTTGCGAAGGTCATAAACATTACTTAAAGCCGGATGGTAGTGGCCTTTTTCACCGACCTGGACGAAACGAATTTGGCCGGCAAAATGATCGACGACCTCCTGGTAGCGGCGGCGGGACCACCATTTGATTGTGTAATCATATTTGCCGCCGGCAACGATTATCCAAAATGGACCTTCGTCACCGAATGTCTCAGCTACCTGTGAACGAGCGGACTTTTCCTCCTCAGAGAGATGAACGTCGCCCTTGAACTCCGTCGGCCGGATTCGGAGCCCAAGCTGATCGTTAAGGTGCTCGATGAATCCGTGGATGAAGTGGTAAGGGGTTTGGTTGGATTGATGTATCAGAGGATATTGACTCTCGATAACCCGAACCTCCGGATCAGACTCGTCCAGAGGCGTCAGATATGGATTGTGCTCCCAAAGGGCCGGCGCCGATGTGCGCACGTCCGTCAAAAACCGATTCGGATAACAACGATGAAGGTCCCTGACTGCGGCCGTCAGCATGACGATGTCACCGGGGGATTGAAAATTCTTTAGAATCAACTTCTCCATACGGGTCCAACTGATTGAAAGATCGAGGCCGAAACCTTCATCGATTTGGTGGGGGCGGTGGAAAGAGCTTCGCTCGTTGTTCCTCAAGCCATTGCTCCGCGCTTTCGCCAGGCGGCGGCAACTGGACGAATACGCTGAAGGCGCTTGTTGCTTTGGTTTGATAGTATTCCCGGCGACGCGCGTGCGTGAATTCGATGTTTCTGTAGAAAATTCCGTCCATGACTGGCTCACCCAGGAAACCCTCGGGCGCATAGAAATCTTCGAGCGCGTCGCGCTCAGCAATTGCCATCTGGATTTGTTGCAGCACAAGCCTCTCATCTTCCTTCGAGGCGTCGTTTCGAAGGGCGTCAAGGCGGCCGTAAAGCCGATTAAGTCGGTAGTAGCTGGCCAGAAATTCGATCTTGCGCCGCCCAGTGCGATCATCAGTTCCTGACGGAGGGGGCTCGCCTCCATCGCAAAGCGGCCAATGCTCCGCCTGAAAATCTGCCTCGGTTCGCGGATCGCGAATGGATGTGGGGTCAAAATCATTTGCCATAGCGAGAGTCGATTTATATGGCAACCGAATGGTCGCGCGCGACGAAAATCGTTCCCGTTCACTTGATATAGGCGCGAGTGCAGGGGCGGCCGGGACAATCGAATCGCCGATTTGCAATTTTGTTTTGGCTCGCGATTCCTCGAATGTCCCTCCTGCGGGCTCTCCTGCGCCTGACTCAGTGAACAGGCAGTGCAAACATCAAAAAAAGGAAATATATGGAAACCAAAGTAGTAGCATTCACATTGGATCAGGTGCTGGCCGACACCGTCACATTTGCCGTTTATGGCCGTCCCGTTAAAACTGATCTGAGCGTGGTGGCCGACGCGGACAAATCCGTCGGAACTCCGGGTCAGTCTCTCTTCTTCGTATCGGTTGGCGGTTTCGCCCATGGCACATTCTGCCAGCGTCTCCCCCATCCAATCCTCATTGCTCTTCCTGGGGCGGGAGAAAAGCCGGGCGAAGGAGATAAATGCGCCCAACCTGGGGAGAGAGTTTGGAAAGTCTCGTTCTCGGCGACCACAATGGCACTCATTCCCGCGTCCGGTTCTATCGAAGAAATCTTGGAGGACTTTGCCCTGCGGGGAATCAGTGGGGGTGTGAAGCTGGAAAATCCCCGCATCGCCAATGGCAAAGCATGCGTCGACGTGCACGTCTGGGCGAAGATCGAAGTTTTTGGCCGAAAGGTGAGCGTGGATCAACGAATCCCCGTTTGCGTCGCCCTCCAGGGTTGCCAGACGGTGTGGAACATCGGTTGGGCGCGCCTCGAGATCTGCATCCGGGCTCCTCGACAAGTCTGTGGCAAGCTGTGCGTCGGGAAATGGGGTCTCGAAAAATGCTGGGAAGAATGCGTCAATTTACCCGTAGCCGTTGCTGATTCTGAACAGCCTTGCCATTGTAAGGAATAATCCGGAAGTTCCTCACGTCCAAAGAACTTCCCTCGCAACCCCAGGGCCGCTCGTTCGGAGTGCCCCTGGGGCTTCTTCTTAAGTGGCAGCAATATGCTCGGGCTTTGCGGCCGCCCGACGCGCCGCCGTAATTTCACTGGGCTTGCCCAAGTCACCGAGCTAAATGTTTGCCATGCCGCGAGTCATTTTCCACGTCGACATGGATGCGTTCTACGCGTCCGTCGAGCAACGCGATAACCCGGCTCTTCGCGGCAAACCCGTCATCGTCGGCGGGTCGCGCCAGCGGGGTGTCGTCTGCGCCGCCAGTTATGAGGCGCGAAAGTTTGGCGTTCGCTCGGCGATGCCATCGGTAACCGCGGCACGGTTGTGTCCCACTGGCATTTTCATTTATCCGCGCATGAGCGTGTATAAAGAGGAATCCCGAGCCGTTTTCAAGATACTCGCGGACACCGGCGCCATCATTGAACCCACCTCCATCGATGAGGCTTACCTCGATCTCACCAACGTGGTGGGCGGCCATGGCGAACCCGACTCGAATTTGTATGCGGCGGTGCCCATCGCGAAACAATTGCGGCAAGCAATCGCCTGCCAGCGAAACCTCACCGCGAGCATCGGTGTGGCCGCGAACAAGCTGCTGGCCAAGCTGGCCAGTGATTTTCAAAAACCGAACGGCCTGACGGTGGTTCCCGAACGCGACAAAACACTATTCCTCCGGCCGCTCAAAGTGCGGTCCCTCCACGGCGTCGGCAAAGTGACCGAAGAAATACTGGTGCGGGCCGGGCTCCAGACTATTGGCGATCTTCAGGATTATCCGGGCGACCTCCGCGCCTTGCTCGGTTCTTTCGGCCCCAAACTAAAAAGCTACTCTCTGGGTCAGGACGACCGAATTGTGGACGTCTCCGATGAGATAAAAAGTATTTCCAGCGAAGAAACGTTTGACCTCGATACGGATGACCGGCGTGTGCTTCGCCAGTGCCTTCGTTCGCAGGCTCAGGAAATTTCCCAGAAGTTAGAGCGCTGGCGATTGGGGGCCTGCACGGTGCAGGTGAAAGTTCGTTATGGAGATTTCACTACGTTGACTCGACAGATTACGGTTGAGGATCCCGTCACCGAAGCGCGCGAGATTTACCGGCTTGGTTGTCATTTGCTGGCTCGCGAAAATCTTGTCAGAAGACGGCTGCGCCTGCTTGGCCTCGGCGTGAGCGGGTTGGGAGAACGCAGCAGCCGGCAACTTTTGTTACTTTAACTCTTAAATCTTTGCCAGCGCTTCCCCGCTGAGCCGGAAAATCGTCCAGTCGGTCATCGGCACCGCCCCGGCGCGACGATAAAATTCGACGGCCGGTTGATTCCAATCCAAGACCGCCCATTCAAATCGACCGCAATTTCGTTTCTGCGCGAGCTTGGCGATGTGAAGCAACAAGGCTTTTCCCAGGCCTTTCCCACGATGGATCGGACGGACGAAGAGATCCTCCAGATAAATCCCAGGCTTGGCGAGAAACGTCGAAAAGTTGTGAAAAAACAGCGCAAAACCAGCTGCCTCTCCATCAATCGATCCGATCAAAACCTCCGCATAAGGCCGCGGACCGAAAAGCGCTTCCGCTAGCAATTCTTCCGTGCCGGTCACTTCATGCGCCAGTTTCTCGTATTCCGCCAATTCCTTGATGAGTTGATGAACCAACGGAATGTCGGCGCGGGTTCCCGCGCGGATTTCAATGTTTGCGTCATTCATGCTTCGATTAATTGACTCCGCCTGTCACCTTCCGCACGCAACGAAAGCCATAAATATCGTATCCGAAACAAACGTCGGCATACCCTGGGCTCTCATTATATCGGTAGCCGGCGCGGCACGTATCATCGCTGAACCTCCATGCGCCGCCCCGCACCACTTTGTTTTCACCGGCGGCTGGGCCTCGCGGATTTTCGCGCGGCGATTCCTGGTAATAATCCGGCTTATAAAAATCATTGCACCATTCCCACAGATTTCCCGCCATGTCGAAAAGTTCCCAGGCATTCGCGCGTTTTTGTCCCACGGGATGCGGATGTCCACCTGAGTTCTTGTCAAACCAGGCATAGTCCCCGAGCTTCGACGGAGTATCTCCGAAAAAATATGCGGTGGTGCTTCCCGCGCGGCAGGCAAATTCCCATTCCGCTTCGGTGGGCAATCGGTAACCGTTTGCCTCGAAGTTGCATTTCCACGTTTTCAAATCGTAACACGGTTCCAGTTTCTCGAGTTCCGAGCGTTTGTTGCAGAACGTCACCGCATCGGACCATCGCACTTGTTCGACCGGGTTCTTGTCCCCTTTCCACCGCGAGGGATTGGAGCCAACTACCTTTTGATATTGCTCCTGGGTGACCAGATTCTTGTCCATGTAAAAGGAACTCACGCTCACTTCGTGGGGCGGCGCATCCGGTTCACTTTTTTCGCCCATCAGGAATCGGCCTCCCGCGATTTTCACCATCTCTGCGGCCGGTGCGCTGGTGGTGGCCTCACTCGCTTTCTGGACGGAAGCCGGCGCGGCGCTGGGCGCGGGCTTGGCTTCGGCCACGGCTGCCTTGGGACTATGATCGCAGCCGCAGAACAGAAGCATGGCGGCCGGCACAAAAGAAAGCGCGATAGTTTTTCTCATGCGATCAGTACTCGGCCCAAATTTCGTATCCGTCCGGATTCCGCAATGTTTTCTTGCAACGCGCGCGCACTTCACGGGCCAGCTCAAGGGCTTTCGGGTTGTTCGCGCATTCGTAACCGGCTTCCTGGAACAGCCTTCGTGTGACCGTATGGCATTGGGCGACGACATAATCCTGTGCCCCACCCATCGCGCGCCAGGCTTTACCCAATTCAAGATAGGCCGGTAAATTCTTGGCGTCCTTTTTCCCGGCGAGCGCCACGGTCTGCTTCGCCAGATCCGTTGCATACTCGACGGATTTCATATTCTCTTTTTGCACCTCATATTCCTGTGGAATCTGTTGGATGATCTTCTCCAACGCTTCGGCGTAGGCCTTCACTTCCGGCGATTGACTTTGTTTGCTTCGCAGGAATTTGCTCATTTCATCGGCGAATTTCCGATATTCATCGATTCGTTCCACATGCCGTTGAACGAAGAAGATCATGTCGCCGACCGCGCCATCCACATATTGTTTTTGCGACAATTCATCTCCCGTCTCAAATACCGCCTGGATCGCTTCGGTGCAGCCGCACGTGCAGGCCCGTCGCACGCCGTCCCCGCCGCGCCGATGATGCGTGCGCAATTTTCGGCCCTCCGGATCAAGGACTTTATCCGCCATCTGCCGTCCTAGCGTGGAGCGAATAATGTCCGCCGGCGTCGAAATGCCTGGAGGCGTTCCTTCTCCTTCGAAGAAATAGATAAGTGACTCGCCCTTCGGAGCCACTTTTTTTCCGAGATGATACCAGGTTTTGTCTCCTTCAAACCACACCGGGTAATTATAACTTCCGGGCACGCCGCGCCAGACGGTGCCCTTTGCTTCCCGGAAGGCAAACGCCGTCTTGACCCCGCCTTCGGAGAGTTGTGTGCGCCACTTTGCCGGGAACGGTTTTTTCCAGGAAAGAGCGACGTCTTTCTCGAGGAACGAAACGTTTAAATCTTCTTTATGCCAAATTCCTGGCGCGCTCAAGGCCGCCACAAAGAGGCTCTGCCCGTCGTTGGAGAAAGCGATGGATTCGATTCGTTTCTTACTCGATTCGCCCTCGGCCAATTGGAGACTGAGACGTTGCTGGCCCGCGGGCCACGTCATGACCAGCATATCGTTGCCCCCTTTGACCAGGCCGACAAACGCATTCTCCGCGGGAACGAAGATGGATTTCGAGGATGTTTCTCCGGGAAAGATCAAGTCATCCCCAATAAACCCAGGCGCCACCCCGTAATCGAGCGCGGTCGTCAGCGCCATTCCAGTTACGGTGCCCGTCGGCTTAATTTCAACCACTTCGCTTTTGTCGAAGGCAAACGCCACCGAATATTCGGGCATGTTTTTCCCGCCAAAAGTAATATTGAGGCGCACTTCATCCCCTGCATTCCTAAGTATGTCGCAGCGATTGATGGCTCCGATTGCTGTTTTGGTTTGCGGCGTAAATTCAAAAATGAGGCGCGGCTCCTCCTTGCCATGATCCCCCTTGGTATAGAAGAGCATCTTGCCGGCTGCGGATGAAAAAACCGCCAGCAACGAATTATTTTCGACCACAGCGTCGCCGCTGAAAATATATTCCCGTCCGTAATAGCCCGGATCCGATGAAGCCTTCGGTGGGTTCGCTTCCAGGGAAAGCAAATCGCTCGGCACAACTTTCCAAGCAGCCCGTTCCCCGGCCCGATAGGCCGATCCCGTATCCCAGAGAGTAACGTTGGAGGCTGCGGAAAGTCTTGCCGGCTGCATGGCGAGCACGGTGACCACGCCGGCGAGGAACAATTTTCGCAGAAGTAAAGATGAGTTCATAAACATTGTTTTTTTCCAGCGGGCTTCCGACTTGGAAATCTCACAGGAGAACGAACGGATTGTAGCATGCACGGTGGCAGGATCAAGCGGGAGCTCGTGCTCATTCTTTGCGTTTTGTCCCCTTGATATTCAGATTAAAAATCTTCAGTTTAGAATTTATCCATGAAACGCCGACTTTTTGACATCTTTCTTTGCGCACTTTCGATCTTCTGTTCGCAAGCCGCTCAGGAATCGCTCTTCGACGGGCGCACTTTCACCGGTTGGGAGGGCGAAACCAATTCCGTATGGCGCCTGCGCGATGGAGCGATCGTTGGAGGTTCCTTGAATGGCAATCCGCGCAATGAATTTCTCGCGACGCTCCGGCGCTTCGACAATTTTCACCTCCGGCTGGAATACAAGCTGGTAGGCACGGAAGGTTTCATCAATGGGGGCGTGCAGTTTCGCAGCGAGCGTATTGCCAATCCATCGAACGAAATGTCCGGGTTCCAAGCCGATATTGGCGCTGGATGTTCAGGGTCGCTCTATGACGAATCGCGGCGCAAGCGAATGCTCGTCAGCGCGGAAACGAATCTGGTCGCCCGTCTGGAAAAGCCCGGCGATTGGAATCGCTATGAAATCATCGCTCGCGGACCTGAAATCCAGATTTTTCTCAATGGGGTACGCACCGCCGTTTGGGTGGAGCAGGAAAAGAACATTGCGCCGGAGGGCCTGATCGCCCTGCAAATTCATGGCAACAACAAGGCGGAAATATCCTACCGCAACATCAGCATTGAGCCCCTGGAAAAACCGCTCGTGCCACCCGAAGCGGATGTCCTCCGACGATTTGGCGAAGGTCAGCCATCCGTTCCTCTCCCTCCGTTTGTCGCCGGAAAATTTTCCGTCGCCGACAAGGACGTCATTATCTTCGTCGGGCAGGAGAATTTCGTGCGGGACCAAAAGGCTGGTGAAATCGAATCCATCCTCGCTCTCCAATATTCTGGCCAGAAGCCCCGCTTTCGCTCCATGGCCTACGAAGCGGATACTGTCTACGAGCAGTGGCGCGATCTGAACTTTGGATCGTGGACCCGCCAGCTCGAAACCGCGGAGGCGACCATCGTCATCTGTCAGTTCGGGCAGATGGAAGCGCTCGATGGCCAGGGCCGGTTGACGGAATTCACCGCGGCTTATCACCGCCTGCTGGACCAATTTGCCGCCCGAACCAGGAAGCTCGTGCTTGTTTCGCCGATGCCTTTTGAGAAACCGCTTCCTCCGCAGACGCCCGATCTAACGCTACGCAATGAAGACGTCCTTGCTTATGCCGCCGCGGTGCGGGAAGTAGCCCGCCAGCGAGCGGCGGTTTTTGTGGATCTGACGGTGCCGGGACGGGCGAAATTGTCGCCGCGTTGGACCGATGACGGTATTCATCTCAATCCCGAGGGCCTGCGGGAAGTGGCGCGGATAATTGCGGCGCAACTCGGCGCGAAAGAACAATCGCTCGCGGGGAACCCTGCATTGCGAGAGGCGATCGCCGAAAAGAACCGTGTTTGGTACGATGCCTGGCGGCCGGCCAATTGGTCCTTCGTTTACGGTGATCGCATCTCGCAGCCCTTCGGCAAAAGCGGCGGCCTTGAACCTTCGTTGAAGGAAGAGTTTGAACGGCATCGGCCTCTTGTCGCCGCGGCGGACGCGCGGATTCACGCGATGGCGCGCGGGGAAACGGCGCCTCCGGCCGTTCTGCCCTCCACTGGATCCACCCCGCTGGTCGAGACGAAGGCGCTCAGTCCCGAGGAAGAGCTCGCCACGTTCACCGCCGCGGAGGGGTACGAGGTAAATCTTTTCGCATCGGAACGCGATGGAGTCGTTAAGCCAACGCAGTTTTCATGGGATGAAAAAGGGCGCCTGTATATTGCCTGTTCACCGACCTACCCGCAGTCGCGCGCCAGTGCTAAACCGGCCGATTACATCCTGGTGCTTGAAGATGCCAACGGCGACGGCAAAGCAGAGAAATCGTGGAAGTTCGCGGAAGGGCTGACGATGGTGCAGGGAGTCGAGCTCGGAGAAGGCGGGGTTTTCGCGTGTGATTTTGATCAGATCGTACACTTCCGTGACACGGATGGGGACGGACGGGCGGACCAACGCCGCGTTTATCTGAGCGGGTTCGGCATCGGAGATACCCACCAGCTCGTCAACTCGATTACGCATGGCCCGGATGGAAGTCTCTGGTTTACGCAAGGCCTGCACGCCTTCTCCCGGGTCGAAACCCCGTGGGGAATTTCCCGGCTGGATCGTGCCGCGGTTTGGCGGTTGCGTCCGCGACAATTGCGTCTCGAAGGATTTTTCGGAGGCGGGATGGCCGGCGCGAATTGTTGGGGAGTGGCTTTCGACGACTACGGCCAGGTCTTTCACAAATCGGGAGATCGCCCGCAAGGTTACTGGACTGTTCCAGGAATGGTGCGCGGGGCCAGTCCCACCGGCAGCAGTTCCACAACGGACGCCAATGTTTCCTACGCGAATTCACCGGAACAATATCACTCGGTGGGCCCGCTCTTCGACACGTCGCCCAAGACTACCGCCCTCGAGATCATCGGCACGCGCGCCCTGCCCGATGACATTCAGGGCTGCGCCGTGATCGGCGGATACTTCGGAGCCGTCGTCGAATTGCACCGCTTTGCGGACGCGGGCTCGGGATTCAAAACGACGCAGCTCCCCAAACTGCTTAAGTCCTCCAGCACTTCCTTCCGCCCGGTCGACGTCACCGTCGGCCCGGATGGAGCGATCTATGTTGCTGATTGGTTTAACCCCGTCATCGGCCATTATCAGGCCAGTTACGCGGACCCGAACCGAGACAAAACCCACGGGCGCATCTGGCGCATTACCGCTAAAGGCCGGGCGCCAGTAAAACAACCGGACCTCGCCCGAATGTCCGCCCCCGAGTTGCTGGAGCAATTGCGTTCGCCGGAACGGTGGACTCGCTACCAGGCAAAAAGACTTTTGTTCGACATGCCTACGGTTGAGGTCGTGAAGGCAGCGGATGCATTCGCCGCCAAACTCGAGCCCGTGACGGCCAATTTGGAACGAGTGCTCCTGGACCTCACTGGCGTTTTCGAAGCGCACGAAACGCCACGGCCCGATTTGCTCAGCAGACTGAGCGCAGCCAGGGATCCCCGTGTTCGGGCTTACGCTGCCCGCGTCACGGGAGCCTGGGGTGAAAAACTTCCGGATGCCTTGAAAAGGCTCGCTTCGAGTGTGCGGGACGCGAATCCGCGCGTGCGCCTCGAAGCAGTGGTCGCGGCGAGCTACGTGCCGCAGCCTGAAGCCGTACAGATTGTGGCGGCTGCGGTCGATCTTCCCCGTGATCCTTTTCTGGATTATGCCATTCGCCAGAGCGCGCGCGCGCTTCAGCCTCGTTGGGCAGCGCCGTTCACCTCCAACCAGCTCGCCTTTTCAACCGCGACCCAATCCGATTATTTTCGGGTGTTGCTCGGATCTCATCCCAAGCCCCTCTCCCCAGGTCAGGAAATATACGAAATGGCCTGCCTCCCTTGTCATCAGCCCGAGGGCAAAGGGCTTCCGGGGGTTTATCCGCCCCTGGCTGGAAGTCACTTGGTTCAAGGGGACCGCGCGACGCTGGTCAAGATACTCCTGCACGGTTTGAGCGGTCCCATCACGGTGGCCGGACAAAATTTCGGCGGGCTTGATTCCGTACCCATGCCGGCCATGGGCGGCTTGACGGACCAGCAGATTGCTGATGTTTTGACCTACGTGCGCCAGGATTTTGGTTCGAACGCCGGCGTCGTTTCCGCGGATGACGTGAAAAGAATTCGCGCCACAACGTCACGTCGCGCCGCCCCTTGGACCGCTGCCGAACTGGGCAATCCGTAAGCTTTACGGATTTGGTTTGTTTTCGTGCGCATCCTCACTATTCTCTTCTGCCATGAAACCCGTTGTTATTCGTCATTGCGTCAGGTGAGGATCGTTTGGTTCGAAAGCTGCCCGTGCGGCAGAAGCGCTCAAGCGTGATCTCGGAGTGGAGGCCCAAGTGGTTAAAGGCGATCTGGGCGAATTCTCGGTTTCGGTCGATGGCCACGTCGTGATTAAAAAAGGCTGGCTTCTTTTCCCCAAGCAAAAGGCCATCATCGAAGCGGTGCGTGAAGCGCTGGCCTAACAAGTTCCGCGAGTCCCCAATTTCCCCAGCAGGTTAGACCATTTGATCCGCGGCTTGGATCAGGGCGCGGATGTAGCCGTAGGAAAATGCGAAAGCCTGGTTTCCTCCGGGATCATCCGCATGCACGGGCACATGGTCCGGCATCATCATGTAGGAATATCCGATGTCGCGGTACACTTTCATCGCCTGTACAAAATCGACATCCCCTTCATCAGGATACGTTTCGACGAAATCATTTCGGTGGCCCCGGATATTGCGGAAGTGGACGTTGAAAATTTTCTTCCGGGTTCCGAAATATCGAATGACGTCGAATATTTCGCGTCCGGGATTCTCCAGCATTTCTGAAACGGTTCCCTGGCAGAAGTTCAAACCGTGATAGGGGCTCTCCTGGATGGAAACGAATTTTTTTAACCCGTCCACCGTTCCGAGAACCGCATCCACGCCCTGATATCCCGTCACGGGCGGCACGGCGGAATCGTTTGGGTGACAGGCGATGCGGACTTTATGCTCGTTCGCCACTGGCACCACGCGTTCGAGAAAATAACTGATTCGTTCCCAATAAATATCCGCGGTCACTTTGCCGGCGCGCGTCAACGGGTTTTTCGGTGTGGCTTCTGAGAGCCGCCAGGTGCTGTAAGTCGTTCCCCCACGCCCGGGCGACCGCCCGATCCGCAGGACTCCCAGAATACTCATATTATACTTGATGGAGGGAATCTCTGCTTTGGCGCAATTACGAATCAAATTTTGAAACCGCTCAATATCACGGTCGCGCTCGGGACTCTCACCCAGCAGAATGGCCGGACGTTCGGTGCGATCGATATGACTCGAAGCCAGGAACGATGGGGTGACCATGTCCACGCTGATGCCCCATTTGGCGGCGCGGTCTTTGAGCTGTGAGAGTTCATCCACGGTGGGATAACCGAGGTCCTTCGATTCGCTCGGGACACCGCAGATATTGCGAACACTGTGGCGCGCGAAGAACTGAAGCCGTTGATCGGACGTCGGGCCGGTTTGACACCCCAGCTTCATGAGGGCGCGTTTCGCCGGGGCCCGCGACTCCTGGGCATCAAGGGAAAACGGTTGGGCGGCGGCGAGCGTCGCAGCCGTGGTCGTGGCGAGGAAATTTCGACGGTTCATGGTCGGGGCGGTGCCCTTACAGTAAAGGTCCGATGGTTAAGTTCAAGAAAACAAAAAGGCCGCCTTATCCAGGCGGCCTTTCTTCTCCTTCCACAAGGAAGGATCAGTATGCGAATCACTGCAATTTAGTCTCGAACCGAAATCGTGCCAGCGATTTTTTCAAAATTAATGAACCCAGACGCGAATCATTTCCGCGGTTGCCGCGCCTGCTAATATTAACGAGAGAAACCAGAGCGGCTTCTTTTTTGTCACCAGGCAGATCGAGCCCATGGCGATGGAAATCTGAAAGATGGAGACGGCCAGGCCCATACCGCCGCCATGGTCGCTGGATATTTTTGCGGCGGCGCGGGCTTCGTCCCGTTGTTTTTCCAACTTTTCGGCTTCGTTCTGTATTTGTTTCTTCTCCACTTCGTACTTGCTGATCTTGCTGTTTAAAGTGTCGAGGAGCTTGCCGGCATTTGTTTCGCCAGGTTTGGCGAGTTGTTCCCGCGTGAGCTCGTAGAGGTTTTGTTTGATCGATTTGGCTTGATAGTAACTCCATTGGTCCGAGGCTTTGGCCTGGTGAAACGTCGAATCATTCAAGCTGACGAGGACGCGGCTGGAATATTTACCGGACCATTGGGTGGCGATGGCCGCAAAGACCGCGATGAAAACGAGCGAGAGCGAAGTGTACTTCGTCCATGATTCCCGCTGTTCTTTCTCTTTTTGGGCGGTTCGATCGGCCTTCAATTCCGCGATGAATTGCTTTAGTTCGTTGATTTCGTTGCTTTCCATAAATCGGCGGATGATTAATACGGGACTCGGGATTTTTCAACTTGGAAGTAACACCCCCGAAAATATTCGGGACTCAAGATTGAAATCTTCAGGAACACTCGTATAGTCGCGCACAATTTGAAAAAGAATGAGTGAGCTAGTTGATTCCACCGCGTCTTGGAATATTGAGAGCGCCCGGACCCTGTACAGCATCGATCGATGGGGTGCGAAATATTTTGACATCAATGAAGCCGGCCACGTCGTGGCCCGGCCCTTGCATGCCGCCGGCGCCACGGTGGACTTGACGGATGTCATCGAGGAGGCCAAGGGGCGCGGGTTGAAATTTCCCCTTTTGATCCGGTTCCAGGACATTTTGCGGCATCGGGTGGAATCGATCAACCAGGCCTTCCGTAACTCGATTGCCGAATTCAATTATCAGTCGCAGTACCGCGGCGTGTTTCCGATCAAGGTCAACCAGCTTCGGGAAGTGGTGGAAGAAATTCTCGATGCCGGCAAACCCTATCAATTTGGACTCGAGGTCGGCAGCAAGCCCGAACTCTTCGCCGGGTTGGCCTTGCAAAATCAGGCGGGCAGCCTGGTGATTTGCAATGGGTACAAAGACGCCGTGTTCATTCGCATGGCCCTCATGGGGATCAAGCTCGGGAAAAAGGTGATCATGGTGGTGGAAAAGCTCGAGGAACTCCGGCAGATCATCGCGGTCTCCCGCCAGGTGGGAGTGGAACCGATCATTGGCATCCGCGCGCGTCTGCTCAGCAAAGGCGCGGGCAAATGGGCCGAGAGCGGCGGCGAAAATGCTAAATTCGGACTGAGCACCGCGGAATTGCTGGCCGCGACTGAATTATTGAAGGCGGAGAAATGGTCGCATTGCTTCAAATTGCTTCACTTTCACATCGGCTCGCAAGTGCCGGACATTCTGACGGTAAAAAAAGCCGTCCAGGAAGCGGCCCGTTTTTACGCGAAGCTTTACAAGATGGGATTTGAAATTCAGTACCTCGATGTCGGGGGCGGCCTCGGCGTCGATTACGATGGAAGCCGATCGGCCTTCGATAGCTCGACGAACTACACGCTCCAGGAGTACACCAACGATATCGTTTACTACGTCGCGGATGTTTGTAACGCGGAAAAAGTTCCTCATCCGGAAATCGTCAGCGAAAGCGGCCGCGCCATCGTGGCCCACCATAGCGTCTTGATCGTCGAAGTGTTTGGCGCCATCGAAAAAACGCGCACCGACATCAATCTTCCCTATGGCGAGAATGAACATCCCCTCGTCCGCGAGTTGCTCGATATTAGAAAAAATCTGGCGAAGCTCAACAAACTGGAAGCCTACCATGACGCCCTGGAGCGGAAGGAGGACGCGCACAACATGTTCACCCTCGGGCTGATGGACCTCCCGGAAAAAGCGAAGATCGAAAATCTCTACTGGGAAATCAGCGAAGCGGTCGTGCAAAGTTTTCGCGGCCAGGCCTACATCCCCGTGGAAATCCGAAAGCTTGAGGACAGCCTGGGAGACCAATACCTATGCAATTTTTCGTTGTTCCAATCCCTTCTCGATCATTGGGCGCTGGGACAACTTTTTCCTATTATGCCGGTGAGCCGGTTGACGGAGCGGCCCGCGCGGGAGGCGACGCTGGTCGATATCACCTGCGATTCAGACGGTCAGATCAATAAATTCATCGATCTGCGCGACGTGCGCGACACGTTACCGTTGCATCCGCTGGTCGTAAGCGGAAACGGGAGCGGGTATGAGCCGTATTACCTCGGGTTCTTTTTGATGGGCGCTTACCAGGATATCATGGGCGATCTGCACAACCTGTTCGGTCGCGTGAATGAGGTCCATGTGTTCCTCGATGCGGACGAGCCGACGGGCTACTACGTCGAAGAAATCATTGAGGGAAACACCATCGTGCAGGCGTTGGGCGCGGTACAGTACGACGAAAATGAATTGAAGCGGCAGATGAAAGTCCAGATTGACGAGGCGATCAAAAGCGATCGTCTCAAGCCTTCCGAAGGAATGCGGCTTTTGGATGAGTACGAGCGCGGTTTGAAGGAGTATACTTACCTCACGTTTTGACCATGATCGTTCAAATCCGAGCCGACCTTCTCGATGCTTGAGCTTGCTCCCAAAGCGGAACTGATGCGTTCGCTGGGCAAGCTTGTGCGCGGGCTCTCGGCGCTCTTTTGGGGATTGCCATTTGCCCTGCTGGTCTGCGTGAAATCGGCCATCAGCGATTGGCTGCGGCCACTTGGGATGATGCCGCCAATCCTCGCCACCGGGCTTTTGCTCTACGGACTTGTCCAACTCCGCCATTTTCAGGCGCAGGAAAGGGTTTGGCGGCAGGCACTCGATCGGGCGCAGGTTCTGGCCGTGGTGAACATGGGATTCTCGCCCTTCATTTTCTGGTGGAACCGCCTGCCCAACGTGACCTTTTACCTGCTTGGGCTCGGCGTTCTGATGCTATCGGGCTTACTTTTTCTTTTTAATTTGAATCAGGTGTTGCAACGCCTGGCCGCGATGCTCCCGGATGAAGCCTTGCGCACCGAAACCAAGCTGTTCACTTCCCTGAATCTTTATCTTATCTGCGCGATTCTGGCCCTCGTTTCCCTCTACGTCGGACTGGGACAGGTGAATCATCTGCCAGACATCGTGATCCAGTTTTTGAAAGTGCTGGAATTCTCCAAACATTACTTGCTGGTCGTCCTGATTTTGCTGCCCGTCGCCATGACGATGACGTTGATTTGGAAAATCAAGGAAGTCATCTTCAATAGCGCCTTTAGCGCCGGCGCCGAATTGTAGATTAATAGTGAATCGATGGAGCGGGCGCTTTGACGAACGCCACCGGGCGCAAATAGATCGGTTCGATTTCTTCACCAGCCATAAACGTTCCGCGCGCCGCCGCCAGCTTCGCCGTCTGGAGCGCTGTCGGCAGGAGCACGCGCCCGGATGGAAACCATCGAAGCACTTCGGGACCCGCCAGCGACGAGCGGTCTCCTAATTGGGCTGCTTTCACTATTTTCAGATCTTCCACACATCGGAACGTTTCGTCGCTCAATTCAAAGCGCGCCAGGTATAGCTCCTCGCGTTGAGCGTCCATCACGATCTCCAAAGTCCCGCGCCAACCGCGGTCTTGCGCCTCCGCCGCCATGGAATCAATCGTGCCGATCGCGGCTAATTTCACGCCTCGCGCCAATTGCCACCCTTGCGCCAGGGCAATCCCGGCGCGCACGCCCGTGTAGGAACCTGGGCCAATCCCGACGGCTAAACAATCGATTTCCGGGGGGTGGATTTGCGCCTCGTTCAGGCATCGGTCGACCAGCGCGAGCGGCTCGGCGCGCGTTTCATCCGCGACGATCCGTTCGGTGGAACGGTCGGTATCGATGATGGCCACGGTCCGGTAATGGGTCGCGAATTCAAAAGCCAAAATCTTCATAAACAATTCTGCGCGTCTTCTCATCCAGAACGTCGATTCGGACAGAGCGATATAACTGCTGCGGCAGAGATTCCAGCCGTTCGATCCACTCCACGACCGCGACCCCGACCGGTGAATAAAGGTACTCTTCTAACCCGGCGCCACGGATCTCGTCGGGCCCATTCAAACGATATAAGTCCATATGAAAGAGCGGAAGCCGTCCTCCGCGATACTCGTTCAGAAGCGTGAAGGTCGGAGAATGAACGCGGCTGGTAGCGCCGAGACCCCGCGCGATGCCTTTAACCAGTTGCGTTTTGCCGGCGCCGAGTTCTCCACTCAATCCAATCACCCAACCCCGTGCGGCGTCCCGACCCCATTCCTCGCCGATCTTCAGCGTCTCTTCAGGACCCTGTGAAATGTGTGTACCCATGCATCGATAGGTTCTTTACCCCGTTTTGATCCTGGAGCCGGACACCGGGATTTTTGGTTATCCTCCCGATGCAACTCAGTTTCAAAGCCGGAAATCGCGCTTTCCACGCGTCGAGAAGTTTGACCGCGTCTTTGCTCGCGATGGTCAGGAGCAGTTCGAAATCCTCGCCATCAGTGAGCGCCGCAAGAAGAGGAGGTTTGGCGGCCGATTCGCTCCGCGCCTGCAACCTCGCTGCGCGAGTAATCGGAATGGCGTCCGACAGAAGCTCCGCTCCAACGTGGCCGTGACCGAGCAGATGCCGCAAGTCGCCGGCGAGTCCGTCACTGACATCAATCATCGAGTGGATTTGAAAATTTTCGGCCAGCCATTGGCCTTCCGCGACCCGCGGAGTAAAATCGAGATGCTTTCCGGCCAGGGACCCGCCCAGTTCGCCTGTGACGAAGATGGCATCGCCCACCCTGGCGCCGGAACGCAGGACGGCCCGCCCTTTTTTAACGAGGCCGAGCAGGGAAATGGAAATGAAAATGCCGCCCGGGTTACGAGTCGTCTCCCCGCCGGGCACGGCCACCTGAAAGGCGCGAGCCAAATCATTCATCCCTTGATAAAGGCGTTCGACATAACCCGGATCGAATTCCAAAGGAAGTCCCAGTGTCACCAGCGCGGCCGTGGGAGTGCCGCCCATCGCCGCCACATCGCTCAAACAACGGGCCAGGGCCTTATGCCCGACTTTTTCGGGTGGAGCATCTTTGGTAAAATGAACCGTTTCGACCACGGCATCGGTTTTGAACAGAACGTCGCGGTCCGGCAGGCCAATATCCAGCACCGCGCAATCATCGCCCGCGCCGGTACGCACCATATCGCTCGAGGCCAGGAGTGGGCGCAGACGCTCGATTAGTTGAAACTCGTTCATCGAATTCAGGATGGCCCTGACATTTCCATCAATATGACGATGAAGTTGGCGGCGTTAAAGAGCGCGTGCGTCGTGATGGGCGCGAGCAGGTTGTTCGTCGTTTCGTACAGCAACGTTAATATCAGAGCCAGAAAAGTGAGCGGGATGAAAGTCATGACGTTGAAATGGCTGGCGGCGAATAGGAGTGACGTGGACCAGAGTGCGATCCGGGGGTGTCCGGTCTGCTTGATGGTCGGGTAGAGAATCCCGCGAAAGAGGACCTCCTCCACGACGGGCGCCGTGAGGATGGCGGATAAGGCGAAATAAACGCGCTGCCAACCCGGTGGCGTGGTCCGCAGGGCCTGAATCGCTTCCTGCATTTCCGGCTGTTGATGGAAGGCTTCCATTAATTTCGCCGAGAGTTGGCTCAGCGACCAGGCCATGGGCAAGACCATGACGCCCACCAACGTGGCCAGCAGGAGCGTTCGTCCCACGCGAGGGGAATTGAGGCCAAATGCTTCGCCCCAGGTGGTTTGATGCTCTCGCAAAAATCGGTGAGTTAAAAAGAGAGTGGCGCCATGGAAGGCCAGCGTCACCACACAGGTCATGAGCTTGGTTGCATCCTCGCCCGGTTTGAGCCATTCCACGGCGCTCATCAGGAGCGAGCCAAAAAACAGCGCCACAAAAAGCCCCAGCAATAAGAGGAGCACTTTTTCCAACTTCCATGGCTTTTCAGAAAGCACCGCGTCAAGATACACAACGGCCCGGGAAAATAACGACGGAAAAAGGCGGCGGTTTGAATCCCGCTTGCGAACGGGCGGGCAGGTCGTATCGTGCCTTGGTGTTTTTAATTCGAAACATCATCGCGCGCAGCGCCGGGGGAGCGGCCGCTTTGCTGATGTTTGGGACCTCCCCGGCCGCACTCGAGAAACCGGATTCCGCCATGAGCAGCACCAACGCCCATTCGCACACGTTCACCAATCGGCTGGCCCGCGAGAAATCGCCTTACCTCCTGCAACATCAGCATAATCCGGTCGATTGGTATTCGTGGGGAGAGGAAGCCTTCCAAAAAGCGCGCGCCGAAAACAAACCGATTTTCTTAAGCATCGGCTATTCGACTTGTCATTGGTGCCATGTGATGGAACGGGAAACGTTCGAAAGCCCGGAGGTCGGCGAATTCCTGAAAAAGCATTTTGTCAGCATCAAAGTGGATCGCGAGGAACGCCCGGACGTTGATAAAATCTATATGTCGGCAGTCCACGCCATGGGGCAGCAGGGTGGTTGGCCGCTCAACGTGTTTCTGATGCCGGATCTGAAGCCGTTCTACGGCGGCACCTACTTCCCCCCGGAGTCGAAATATGGCCGCCCAAGTTTTTTGCAAGTCGTCCGTCAAATCAGCGAGGTTTGGGAGCAAAAACAGGCGGAGATCAAGGAATCCGCGACGCAACTGCACGCGCATCTCATCGCTCTCACGCAGCCGGAATCGACCAATCGGGCGGTTCTAGGGCCGGCGGTTCTAAAGAATGCGTCCACGCTGTTTAAGCAGGAGTACGATTCCCGGTATGGCGGGTTTGGCCGGGCGCCGAAGTTTCCCCGACCGAGTCAGCCGGCTTTTCTTCTGAATTGGGGAGTCGCCCACAAGGACAAAGAAGCCGTCGAGATGGTACTGCACACCTGCGATCAGATGGCCGCCGGCGGCATGTACGATCAATTGGGCGGCGGCTTTTCCCGCTACTCCGTCGACGAGAAATGGCTCGTGCCGCATTTCGAGAAAATGCTCTACGACAATGCTCAACTCATCCATCTCTACCTGGATGCCTACCTGATCAGCGGACAGCAACGGTACGCCGAGGTGGCGAGGGATATTCTTCGTTATGTCTTGCGCGATATGACCCATCCGGAAGGCGGATTCTATTCGGCCGAGGATGCCGATAGCGAAGGGAAGGAAGGCAAGTTTTACTGTTGGACCCAGGAGGAGTTGCGTCATCTGCTCACGCCAGAGGAGTTCAAGGTCGCCACTAACTATTACGGCATCACCGAGACGGGAAATTTCGTCGATCACAGCGATCCGCATCCGCTGCCCAAACAAAATATTCTGAGCATCGTCAACCCGAAACTCAGTCCTGCCGAAACCAATCTGCTGGCCAGCGCGAAGAATAAACTCTTCCGCGAACGGGCGAAACGAGTCCGGCCGCACCTGGATGATAAAGTTCTCGCCTCATGGAATGGCATGATGTTGGGAGCGGTCGCGCGCGCTTACGCGGTCCTTGGCGATGAACAGTATCTGGCCGCCGCCACGAAAAACCTCGGCTTTTTGCAGGCCAAACTTTGGGACGCGAAAACCAAAACGCTCTATCACCGCTGGCGCGATGGGGAGCGCGATAACGTTCAATTACTCGATGCCTACGCCAACCTGCTCGCGGGCGTGCTTGAATTGTACCAGGCCACGTTGAACCCCTCCCATTTGGAATTGTCGTTGGATCTGGCCAATTCGATGCTGGCGAGATTTTACGATAATGGAGCGGGAGGATTCTGGCAGAGCGCGGCGAATTCGGCGGATTTGATTTTGCGGGCCAAGGAAGATTACGACGGAGCGGAGCCTTCAGGCAATTCGGTCGCGGTGCTGGCGCTGCTGAAATTGGCGGCGATTACCGATCGGGCTGATTTGAAGTCGGCCGCGGAAAAGACATTGCGCCTTTTATCTGATCGCCTCCATGACCTCCCGCAGGCCGTTCCGTTTATGCTCCAAGCGTTCGCGTTTTCAATGGATGAACCGATGCGCGTGGTGCTGGCGGGCCTCGCGGAGGACCCCCGATTGCGTGAGCTTTTGCGCGCCGCGCACCGGGTCTATCAACCGCACAAGGTGGTCCTGGGGACCGCTGGTCCCGTGGAAGCTTTTGGCAAGGGCCTACCTTTGGTTGACGGAAAACCGGCAGCCTATTTATGCACAGGCACAGCGTGCCAAGCCCCGACATCGGAACCGGAAAAGCTGAAGCAGATGTTAAAGATTTAGCTTCAACATCTGCTCCGCGGAACCAGTTTTTCGGACCGGCTCTTAGCCGGCACGATGCAGTTGGAAAGCGCACTGACCTTCACCCCGGTCTTTTCCATCCGATGGGAGAAGGAGAATAGTCGGCGTCGTAATCGCACCGAATCGTGATTTGCAAATACGCTGACGAAAATGCTCCCTCTCCTTCAGGGAGAGGGCCACGTTTTTAACTGAATTGCTCCGGCTTAGCCCAATCTCTAGACCCCTTTTTGTCCCGGCGGTCCCAACCCCGTACATATTCATGCCATAGACGACTGGAAGCCCGGCTGAGAAGATGCGCCTCGAAACAAGCGGTTAACCAACAAACAAAGCAAAACAAATGCAAAACAAAAAACTCCTTAAAATTGGAAAAACGGGCTTCATGAGTGCGCTTGCCGGGACTTTACTTCTGGCATTTGCAGCGCCCGCTCGCGGCGACGTTGTCACGTGGACATTTCGCGGAAAGGTTATTCATGTTGGCCAAATCCTCTCCGGAGCGAGCGATATCAACGGGACTGTGCCCCTCGGCACGGCAATGACCTTTAAATTTACATTCGATACTTCAACGCCGGGCGCGCCCTTTCGCGGTGACCCTGCGGCGTGGGACTATCCACTCGTTTCCGGACAATTTGCGGCCAGCGCGCAGTTCGGTCCATATACCTTCGCTTCGACCCCCGCCTCATCCGGCCTTTTCGTCGTTCATGACGACACACTTGGGGGCGACATTTTACGGGCCCAGATTAACTCGGCCAGCGAGGTGTTCGGCCCAAGCATCGACAATTGCCCGACTGCCGCCTCAGCAACCATGGGGTGGCAACTCTCCGGCATCAATTCGACGGCAGTTGTCGGGACAGCGATTCCTTTGACGCCTTTCGATCTGTCCTTGGCAGGATTTACAGTGATTAACGTCAATATTCGTACTTGCGGCTCACTATATCTCGTGCAAGCGAATATTACGGAAATTGTAAAAACTCCCTGTGATGCGCTCACTCAGCTCCTCACACGAGTCGCTGGCGCAGGGCTGCCGAACGGCACGACGCAGAGCCTGATCGCCAAGCTCAGTGCCGCGTCGCAAACCATTTGTGATGATAACGCACAAAACGACAGCCAGGCCCGTGGTGTCCTGGGCGCATTCCAAAATGAGCTTGCCGCCCAGAGTGGAAAAAAGATTCCCCCAGCCCTCGCCGCCAGCCTTTCCGCGGATGCCCAGGCGATACTTAATTCGTTACCAAATTAAGAGGCTGAACACCTAGGGTGAAGAGGCATAGATCTTTAGTTTCTTCTCGGCCTAAGCCCGTAAAAGAACCCCCGGTATCCCGATTCAGGCGTTTTAACGGATTTCCAGATGTGCTGGGGCCGTTAAAACGTCTGCTTTCGTGCTTAGTCCCTTGGTCGCATTGGCGGTGATATTTTGCTCACTCAACGACCGAAATCGTTCGGCATTCCCGGTCCTGCAAGGTGGTTTTGACAGTGACGTTGCATAGGCGATGGATGGTGCCTACCTCGTTGAACAACCCGGCCAAGTCGGGGTCAAAGAATGCGGGCCACTATGGACAAACAAAAGACTCGTAAGTTGGAACGGTATTTCGAAGAGCCGGTCCGTCCACGCAAGTTGACTGTACTGGCCTGCGTTGGGGCTTTCATTGCGTTGATGGGGTTCGTAATCTGGTGCGAATACCAGATTCGGACGTTAAGGCCCCAGCGGCCCGATGGTTTGGAATTGGGTCGAGATGAACATCCGGTGCCAGTCATCACGCCGAATGTCATTTACAATTCCCAGCGGTCAAATCTTATACAGCAGCCCTCTACCATCGGAAGTGACTTAACGCGGACCCCTGCAATTGCCGTTGCAGAGATCATGGAATCAGCGCATGCCCATGCTCCCGCTGCAATGGTATCGAAAGAGGTTCGTGAACAGAACTATCGGGCCGGCATTCAGGCCGTGGAACGCGAGATACAGAAGATGCAGATCAAACTGAAGCAGCTTGATGATGACCTTATGGCATGGGCGTTGACGGAGAATGTTCCTCCGAATGCAGATGGGGGTATTCAGATCGCTTCTCCTGAAATTTCGCAGACCCTGCACTTACGCGATGGATTGAGAGAACAAATTGCGGTCTGGGAGCACCTAGTAAGGCAAGAGAGAGCGACAATGCTCGTAGAATTCTATGGCGACGAAAAGCTTGAATAACGATCGATCGAATTCTCGCCTCCTCCCCCGGCTTCTTTTGAAGCGCGCCTCTGGCCGAAGGAGGTAACGCTCCTCGCGTTCTGAATGAAGTGTCAAATACCCGCGGGGTATATCGATGGATAGATCCTAGGACTAAAAAGAAAGTCCAAACTTTGGCACATATGTGCCAAAGTTTGGCGCGGCAGACGAACTACTTAGTACTTCGTCGAACCTGAGGTGGTTCTCGATTGGCGGGGATTTGCCACGCGATCCCAAGCGGCTCGAGCGGCCCCTTTGGCGTGTTCCCAGCCCAACGCGGACCGGCCTTTTACGTTTTCATAGTCTCGACGCAGATCGGCTTCAGCCTGATCAAACGTCCGTCCCGAGGTCGAATACCGGCCGTAACCCGTATACCCAACCTGCACAGCGGGATAATAGTCATCCCAGGTGCGGGAGCGATCGTACCAAGGTTGCGTGGCGTAATTGGATCGCCAATAAGCGTCTTCTTCAGTCGGGTTCACTGCTTCGGCAGCACCTTTTCCCGCCAAACCGCCCGCGATTGCGCCCGCGGCTAATCCAACACCCGCGCCGATTGGACCCCCGACGGCAGCCCCAACCGCTGCTCCAGCAGCCGCGCCGCCCGCGGCGCCAACGCCCGTTCCAACTGGATGTGCGCCAGGCGCGCCCGTGATCGGATCGCGATTCGCATCCGGGCGGACGCTCCCAGTGGTGGTGTTGTGGAGACGATTTTCCACTGGGCGTTCGAGTCGTTCCCAGGCGGCGCGTGTCGCCGTTCTGGCTTTGTCCCAGGCGAGTGACGATTTGCCTTTGACCTTCTCGTAGTCTTTCCTCAATTCGGGCTCGAGTTCATCATAAGTCTTGCCGGTGGAACTGTAGCGGGAATATCCCTCGTAACCGGTCCGGAAGGCTGGATGATAATCATCAAAGGAACGATTTCGTTCCACCCAGGGTTGCGAAGTGTAATTTTCACGCCAATAGGCTTCTTCATGGGTGGGATTCACGGCTTCCGCCGCGCCCTTACCCGCCAGGCCGCCAGCGATCGCTCCGGCCGCCAGACCGACGGCAGCGCCGATCGGGCCTCCGACCGCGGCGCCAATAGCCGCGCCAGCAGCGCCGGCTCCCGCCGCGCCGATGCCCGTGCCTACCGGATGTGCGCCAGGCGTACCGGTAATCGGGTCGCGATTGGCGTCGGTGGTTTTGTCTTTGACGGTGGTTCGATTCTCAATAATACGATTTTGTTGATTCATTTTTACTCCTTTTTTCCAACCACAACGTTGTGGTTCGGGGACTTTAGTAACGTTCCCGTACATAATCGTGTCTGGCCATAGGGACCACTCCGAAACGGCGGCTCAGGGACTTCCTGAGCTGCTACAAGGGTGCGGGGGCAGTGCGGTCATCCGCCGTCGGAGGCTGTCCCCACACTCGAAACTTGCGACGCTTCTCAGTGATTGCCAAGGGCCGGGAAACGGTTTTACAATCGAGTCACACCAGAAATGTATGCCATGAAACGTTATCTATCTATTTCCCTCGTTGCTGTCTCCTTGCTTGCCAATGTCTCCTGGGGAGCGGAACTCAAATACACCATTGTCCCCAAATTCTTTGAAGAAAATCCCGGTAACGCCTCTCTCGGGCCTTGTCATGGTGGGGCGGTCATCGATAAAGCGGGCAATATTTACATCAGCACCGATACGCCGCGAGGCATCGTCGTTTTTTCCCCGAAAGGAAAATTTCTCCGTTCCACGGGACCGACCCGGATTCACGGCCTGGAAATACGAGAGGAGAATGGCGTCGAGTACATTTACGGTGCCCGCCCATCCGATCATCAGGTCGTGAAACTGACCTTGGATGGCAAACAGGAGTGGTCGATCGAATGCCCCATGGAAGCGGGAATTTTTAAAGACGCCAAAGGCTTCAATCCCTGCGCCGTTACCGTTGCCCCCGATGGCAGCATCTTTGTCGCGGATGGTTATGGATCCAATTACGTGCTCAAGTTCGACAAGGATCGCAAGTTTATCAAAGCGTTTGGCGGCCCGGGCGAAGCCGAAGGAAAATTCAAGACTTGTCACGGAATCGGACTCGATATGCGGTCAGGCAAGCCGCTGCTGCTCGTTTGTAACCGGAACAATAATCGCGTCGAACACTGGGACTTGGATGGGAATTTCATCAAAGTGATCCAGAAGGATCTCCGCATGCCCGCCGCTGTTCACATTCGAGGGGATTACGCCGTCTTTCCGGAATTGGCCGGGCGTGTGACGGTTTTGGACAAGGCGGGGAATATCGCCGCGCAAGTGGGTGATAATCCGAACACGGCTCAACGAGCGAAGTTCGACCTTGAGCCCGACAAGTGGGCGGACGGGATTTGCAATTCGCCCCATGGAGCGTCGATCGACAAGGACGGGAATTTGATTGTCTCGGAGTGGAGCAAGTTCGGGCACTTGCACAAATTTGCGTTAGTCAAATAGAGCAGCGCCGGAACCGCTCTGTAACTCCGCCGCGAACAATCGCGGCGGAGTCTGGCACAATTCCGTTTTACGGAACGCGAATCCTCACGCTTCCTTAATGGCTCCGGATCGGCTCAGGCCGAGACGGCGGCCAGGAGAGCTTTCATATACCCGATGCTGTAAGCCCAACCGGTTTTCGGGCCGCCTACCATCGTCGGCACGTGGTCGGCGATGGCGACTCCGCGAAAGTCGATTTCGTGGAGTGTTTTCATCAGCTTCAACATATCGGTGTAGCCGTTGTCGATGAATGTCTCGACGAAGGAAGGAATCGGCGCGCTCACGTTTCGGAAATGGATCTTCCAAAGCTTGTCGAGTTTGGCGAACGCCCGAGCTGCTTCAAAAACATCCTTCCCCATCAATTTCCCGCCTTCCATCCACGTCCCGGCGCAGAGACAAACGCCCACGTTCGGACTATTGGCGATTTCAAGCGCGCGGATGTAGCCGTCGAAATTGCCGAAAATGCAGCGGGGCACCCCGGCTAACTCCGGAACCGGCGGATCATCCGGATGAATCCCGATGCGAATTCCATGTTCCTCGGCGACAGGCGCGACCTGTTTGATGAAGTAGGTATAATTTTCCCACAGCTCTTCTTTGCTGAACTTGCGTCCATGGCTGAGCGGCCCTTCGAACACTTTGCCAGCCCAATTGCCCTTCGGATTGTTGTTGAGGTCGAAGGCTCGAGCGGGCGCTCCCCCGCGCGTGGCGCCGCGAGCGCTGCTCCAGATTCCATTCCCCATATGGGCGTAGGTGGTATAATAAATGCCCGCCTTGGCCAGATTGCGCAAATACTGCTTGTACTCTTCGATCTTTTCGTCACGGCCCGGAAGGTTCAACGTCACTTCCGGCATATTGTGAACGTTGCTATTGCCGATATTCCAAACTTTTAAACCCGCGGCCTCGACCTTTTGTTTCAGCCGGATAAAATTTTCGAGGGTGGCCTGATTTCCCCCCGTCGGGATATTTACGTATTCAACTCCAAGCTGTTGCGGAAAACGGAGATCTTCTTCCGTGGGATCGCCGCTGATCTGAAGCGAAATCTTGATCCCCGGGCTGAGCGGTTCGAGCTTTTTTGCCGGAGCCCCCTGGCCCGACCAAGTGGCTGTGGCCACAGCGGCGCCAGCGGCAAGTTTTATGAATTCTCGGCGGTCAAGTGATGGATGTGGATTCATAGCGATGTTTCAGAAACTGGCATGAGTCAAGGCGGGAGCTTCGGACTCGCCGCGCAACCAGGCGGCGATGAGCTCGATAGCTTTCGCATCCAGAATGCCATCTTTTCCGAAAGCGGGCATTCGGTCGTTCCGTTTCCCGTAGAACCGTTCGTGCGAGGAGTCGGCAATGAATTTCTCCAGCCAGTCGCGCGAACCGTAACCGGTCAAATCGGGCGCGGTGGCGTCTTCGTCTTTCTTTTGAAATTGATGACATTCGGTGCAACGCATTTCACTGGAAGCCAGTAACAATTTCCCCTCGGCGATCACGGGAGCATCTTTGCTGTCGGCTTCCCGTTGGGCAGGCAGGCTCGCTTCCGCCGAGAGGGCGGCAACGACTTTTTGCAGTTGGTCCTTATGGGGCGTGTCGAATTGGGCCACCGTTTTGGCGACGAATTTCGCCATTTTCCCATCTTTGAATTTCGTGCCTCCGAAATAATGCAGGGAGGTGATTTCCGCGGGGTTGAGCAGAGCGCCGATCCAGCGACGGCTGGCAAAATCTTTGAGATCGGAAGCGGTGGGCGGGTCCTTCGGACGTCCGCCGAGGCCATCATGGCCGTCATATCGGTGGCAGCTCGCGCAATTTTTAGCAAAAAGTTTTGGTCCCTGGGTGAGCGGATCCTGCTGCAGCAACGTGAGCGCGCCGGACACGGGAATTCCCGCCTGGGCGAGCTGGCTCACGCGCGCGGCATGTTCCTCTGCTTCGCGCACAGCCGCCTGGTAATTGGGATCGTGTTTGTCTTGCGCCACGGCCAGATAGGTCAGCAGACCCGCGCCGCAAAGCAGAACCAGCAGAAGACCGACATTAAACCGATGGCCTAATTTCCAATTGCCGAAAACAGGCATGAGAAAAATGAACAGCATCAAAATTCCCGGAATGATCATGGCGCCAAAGATTTCGGTCTCGCCCGGGAAATATTTGAGAAATTGGAACAGGAACAAAAAGTACCATTCGGGACGCGCGGCCGAAAACGCTTCCGATGGATCGGCCGGCGCGCCCAATTCCGCGCCGAGAGCGGCATGAGGATCGACCAGGCGCGGACGGATAATCAGGAAAAGGACCGTCGCAAGAACGGCCAGGCAAGCGACCGCATCTTTGAGCACCTGCTCGGGCCAGAAAGGTTCGTCCTTCGTTCGATGTGGAAGTTTGGCCGTAATGCCATGGCGCCGGAAAAGGTAAATATGCGCGACCAGCAGAGCGACGATCAGCCCGGGAAGAACCCCGGCATGCAGCGCGAAAAACCGCGTCAGCGTATGATGGCCATAATCGACTCCGCCAATAATGATGCGTTGCAGCATGGGACCGAAGACGGGCGTGATGCCAACGATGTTTGTGCTCACTTTCGTCGCCCAGTACCCTTTTTGATCCCACGGCAGGAGATACCCCGTGAGGGAAAGGCCGAGAACCAACTGGAGCAGAAGCAACCCGAACCAAAAGTTCACTTCACGAGGCGCTTTGTACGCGCCATCAATGACCACTTGCATGAGGTGGAGGACGAGCAGCACGGTCATGGCCTGGGCCATGAAATGATGCAAGCCCCGCAGGAACCATCCGCCCGTCATCACGTGTTGAATGTAAAAAACGCTTTCCCAGGCGGTCTGGGAACTCGGGGAATATCCCATCCAAAGAAATATTCCGGTTATGAATTGGACGGCGAGAGCGAAAGTCAGGGTGCTTCCCCAAACATAACGCCAGCGCGAGCCGCCGGGGATGTTTTCGTAAAGCGCTTCGTGCGTCAGCTTTTTGGCGCCCGTCCGGTGGTCGACCCACTCGATGATCCGTTTCATCCCAGCGGCACTTTCTCTGCCTGACCGGTCCGAAAATTCTGGAATTTCACCCAGATTTCGGAACCGTTGCGAACTTCGACCTCCAGACCGTCCATCGCCCGCGGGCTGGGGCTTTTCGGGTCCGCAATTTTTCCGTTGAGCGCGAACGAACTGTTATGGCAGGGACAAAAAAATGATTTGGAATCGGATCGATAATCAACGAAACAGCCGGCGTGCGGGCAGACCACATTCAGTGCTTCAACCGACGTTTTGCTCGTGCGCCTCAGATAAACCGCCCCGATGGGCGCGGATGGAAAACGGTTCCAGGCATCCGTGCGGTCCGCGAGGATCGGGAATTTCCGAGGAAGCCCATCTTCAGGCACGGCCTCCAGGGTGGTGACGCGAATTTTGTCGAGCGAACCTTTTTGGCGGCGGCGAACGGGATCAAAGAGAACGACCAGCCCGGCCAAAACGGGTATGACTCCGCCGATGGTTCCGAGAATAATCGCCGCAGCTTCCTTAAGAAAATTTCGGCGTTGTGGGTTGGAGGAGTCGGACGGGGCCATGAATGGGTTCTTTTTGTCACACCCTTCCCGCAATGGCCAGATATTTTTAAGGCCCGAAGAAAAACGCAAAGGAAAAATCCAAACAGCGAGCCATTTTTTCCTCGTGCATTTTTCGCTGGGAAGTTTATGTTTGGCAAATGCTCATCTGGATTCTTGCGCTTGCGCTTCTGGGGATTTTCGCAGCCATCGGATATTACAACGGCGCGATTCGAACATCCGTTCTTTTTATCGGCACCTTCATCGCGCTGGCTCTGGCGAAGCCAATGGCACCGCTCGCCAAATCGCTCGTGCCGCTCGTCGGTTTGAAGAATCCGCTGTGGGTTTGGTTTATGCCGCAGGCCATCGTGTTTATCGTGCTGGCCCTGGTTTTCTTTGGGGTTTCCTTCGCGCTGCATCGGCCGGTCGCGCTGTATTACAAGTACAAAACGGACGATATCATTCGCTTGCGCTGGGAACGGCTGAATCATCGCTTGGGGATCTGTATCGGAATGCTCACGGGGCTGGTTTATTTCTTCCTCATTGCCTGGGTGGTTTATGTCGCCGGTTATCTGACGGTGCAAGTCGCGGCTGACGAAAATCCGCCCACGCTCAAGTATTTGAACCAGGCGCGCGAAGACCTCTCGAAAGTCGGGCTGGATCGCACCATGGCCGCCCTCGACCGTGTAAAACCGAGGTACTATCAGGTCGCGGATATCATTGGCCTGGTTTACCAGAATCCAATTTTGCAAAGCCGTCTCTCAAAGTACCCTCCCTTTCTGACGATGGGCGAACGCCCCGAATTTGCGGATATCGCCAACGATATCGAATTCAACAAGATGCTTTTGGACAAAGCGAGCATTGCCACCATCCTGGACAATCCCAAAACCCAGGGATTGATTGCCAATGACGCATTGCTCGAGGAACTCAAGCAGGTCGATTTGAACGATTTGCGCACCTATCTCGAGACCGGAAAATCTCCCAAATATAGCGAGGAGAAAATTCTCGGGCGATGGAATTTGGATACCGATGCCGCCGTCACCTATGTCAAAAAGAAAAAGCCGGACTTGACCGGCGCCGAAATGATGGCCGTGCGCAAGGCGGTCGCCGTTTTGGCGGGAGTCACTTTGACCGCGACGGTGGATCAGAAAACGACTATGAAAGTGGATGCTGCGGCGCAAGCGGCGGCGAATCCCCAAGCCGCGCCGGCTCCAGCGCCAGCGCCGGTCGACCCAGCCACGCTCGCCTACCAGCAACGCTACGGAGGCGCTCGCCCTGGCCAACGAGGGCCCGCCCCAGCCGTTCGGCCAAAACCGCAAGCGCCCGCGGAGCCACCCGTCGATTTTGGAATTGCCCCGACAGGTGAGGGTACATGGAAATCAGACGGTGGCGGGACCTATGAGATTACGTTACCGGATGCCAAAGGCAAACCGCATACGCTGACCGGGACGGTCGAAGAAGGGCAGTTGGTTCTGACTTCCGGCGCCCAAACGCTGATCTTCAATAAAGAGGAATAGCATTCCCTTCGCCGCGAACCACACGGTTCGCGAAGTCCGAACCGGCACTCCAACCGCCGCTTAATGGGCGAAACTGAACGAGGCAGGTTGGACCCTGAATTGGCCTCGGTCCAGATTTTGAGGTTGGATTACGGGATTCAAACTCGAAAACGAGGCAAGATTTGCCGGTTGAACGTTATTTCCTCGGAGAAATTCTGTTGAACCAAGCGTCGAGGGATCCGGTGTCGTGGCCAGCCATGGGCCGGCAGGAGAAGGAGCCGCCGCGGCTTCCTGCTCGAAAATCTGAGCCAGCCTGAATCCGCTCAGGAGCAAACCGGAAATGGTGAACCCATAGGCGCAAGCGAGAATCGGTTTGGCGTCAAAACGGGAAATAAGCCAGGCCCACCATCCCGAATGCTGTTCCAGCTCTTCCACTTCAATCCGTGAAATAACTTTATCGGAGAAGTAATTGAAATATCCCGGGGGCGGCTGTTCGTGGCGTTTGAGCGCGAGTAATTTTTGAATCGAATCGAACTCTTCAGGGGATGAATCCATAATTACTTTAGATATTCAGATAAATGGGCCTGTAACTGCTGGCGCGCGTAGAAGAGACGTGACCGGACGGTCCCCGTATTGCAATCCATAATCTTGCTGATCTCCTCATGTGATAAACCTTGCACATCGTGCAATGTCACCACCAGCCGATGAGTTTCTGACAGCTTCAGCATGGCCGCGTTCAATTTTTCCTGTAATTCCGTTAAGCTGGCGTCGCGCCTCGGTGTCTTGTGCGAGATAAGAGACACCAGATCGGGATCATGTTCCGCGTTAAAATCCAAATCATTCAGGCTCATTTGGACGCGGTTTTTCCGCTGTTTCAGAAAGTTGATCGTTTTATTGACAGCAATCCGATAAACCCAGGTAAAAAAGCTCGAATCGCCTTTGAACGACTTCAAGGCCCGAAATCCTTTGATGAAAGCTTCCTGCGCCAGATCATGGGCATCCTCATGATTGGCGGTCATGTGATAAATCGTGGCGTAGATCCGTTCCTGATAACGTTGCACTAAACCGTCGTAGGCCGCGAGGTCGCCATCCTTGGCGCGTTGCACCAAAGCGCGATCATCCGTTTGCTCGCCGGTGACGGGAGCGTCATTCGTTTTTAGGGGCAATGTATCGAGCATAGATGCCTGATTAATGAACCCCTAAAGCTTCAGTTTGTTGCGTTAAAAACTCCGTTAAAAATAGCAGCGACCCAATGCTCAAGGAATCAGCCAGGCCCGCCAAAGCGCCTCGAGCTTCGTTTAGATATTCACCAATCACGTTCTGGCATTCGCTTAGAACATCTTGACGGTCAAGTATTTCCAAGACTTTTGGAAAGAAGGCTGGCTCCCACCGCTGAATCATGCCTCGCAGGGCGGCTTGGTCGGCCAGAGTGCCTTTTTCAAAAACGACCAGGAGCGGCAGTGTCAATTTGCCACTGCTGAGGTCGGTCCCCAGAGATTTACCGGCTCGCTGTTCGTTTCCGAACAGGTCCAGGCAATCATCGTAAATCTGGTAAGCCGTGCCCAGGTTAAAGCCATATTTACGCAAAGCATTGCGCCCCGCGACGGTTGCGCCAGCAAGCCACGCACCCAAATCGCAGGATAAAGAAAAGAGCTCGGCCGTTTTCATTCCCACTACTTTGAAATACTCCGAGCGATTTAGTTCAAAATTTTTTCTTTGATGTGTCTGTAATATTTCACCGGAGCAGACGGTATTGGTCGCGGCGGCCACCGCGCGGCACACTTCCGGGGTCGGAAAACTCGCTGCCAGCTTCAAGGCGTTGGCGAATAAACAATCTCCAAGGAGCACCGAAATCTCGTTGCCCCAGTTGGCCGCAAGGGTTGGATGTTGCCGCCGAATTTCGGCCGCATCCATCACATCGTCATGGACTAGCGTGGCCAAATGGACCATTTCGATGATGACCGCGACCGTCACCAGTGAATCGTTAAGCTTACCCGTGGCGGCCCCGCTTAGGGCCACAAGCGCTGGCCGCAATTGTTTGCCTTGATTGGAAAGAGCGTACTGGGCATAGGGCGCGATTTCGGGATCGAACGTGTCCACTTGTTCGGAAAGATGGCGGGCGACCCGGTCCAGAAAGGGGCGAACGGGGTCAATGATGTCTTTCCAAGCTCTTGCCGTGCTTGCCTGTATGACTCCCGCGCCGCCGGGAAGACCCGCATTCACTTCGGATACGAACATCTTCGGGTAAATTTACGGGGGCACTCCGGGCAAGTCAAACGGTATCGAAATGACGCCAATGGTCCGATTTGGCTGATTTTCGCTTTGCCGGAAACAGGCGGACCCGTATTCTGCGCGCGTGGATTTGGCGCGATGTTATCAGCTTCTCGAGATTGAGCCAGGGGCAACACTGGAAGAGGTGAAGCGTTCGTATCGCGAGCAAGTCAAAATTTTCCATCCCGACCGCTTCGCCGGGGACCCAAAACTGCAGCTTAAAACGCAAGAAAAGCTCAAGAACATCAATCTCGCTTTTGAACGAATCTCCAGGGAGTTCGAGATTGCGGCCGGCTCTCGGGCGAGGGGCGCGGCCGACCCCACGCAACCGAACGCCACGCGAAACACCTCTGAAAAGGACGCATCAACGCTCGGCATGAAGTTCGTCCGAGTGCCGGGCAAACCCATTCTCATGTCGGTTTGGCCAACGCGGGTCCAGGATTATCATGCCTATGCAAGCGTGGTGCCGGGCGTGAATGACGCTTGGAGACAACCTGGCTTTGATCAGGATTCGACGCATCCCGTCGTGAAAGTTAGCTGGGAAGATGCGCGAAAATTCTGCCGTTGGCTGACAGGTTTTGAACGCCGTGCCGGCCGCCTTTCGGCAAGACAGGATTGCCGCCTGCCCACGGATGAAGAATGGAGTTGGGCGGTTGGGATCGGTCCCCAGGAAACAGGCGCCAGTCCAAAGGAAAAAGACAAAAAGTTGGATGGAGTATTCCCGTGGGGTTCGCCATGGCCTCCGCCGCCCGGGGCGGGGAATTACGGTTCGCTCCTCGGTGTCGACCCGTACACCCACACATCGCCCGTCGGAAGTTTTTCACCCAACGAACTGGGGATTTACGATCTCGGAGGCAACGTTTGGGAATGGTGCGAGGACGCTTACGATGAAACCGGTCAGACCCGCGTATTGCGCGGAGCTTCCTGGGATGGAATTGATCCGATCACGCTTCTGTCTTCCAACCGCGACCATTACGCCCCCACCGGCCGGGACGATGGCATCGGCTTCCGGTGCGTCTGCACGCTGGATGGCAACCTTTGATTAAATTCTCCCCTGCAAAACTTTGACACATATGTGTCAAAGTTTTGTTTGGAAATGAGGAAGGGAAAAAATGCAAATTAGGTCTCTAAAATATGCTGCCGCGGTTCTTTTGCTGGCGGGTTGCGCGAGTGGGCCGAAGTTCGATGTCCTGATCAGGAATGGAACGGTGTATGACGGCAGTGGTAACCCTCCGCGACAAGTGGATTTGGGGATCGTCGGAGACAAAATCACAACCGTTAAACCACTGCGCAACGCCAGGGCCAATCTCGAAGTCGACGCAAGTGGCATGGCGGTTAGTCCGGGATTCATCAACATGCTCAGTTGGGCCAACGAGTCCCTGCTTCAGGATGCGAAATCCGAAAGCGATATCCGGCAAGGGGTGACCCTGGAGGTGATGGGAGAAGGCGAGTCGATGGGACCACTCTCGGGATCAATGCGGAAGGAAATGATTGAAAGCCAGGGCGACATCAAATTCGCGGTCACATGGACCAATCTGTCCGGCTATTTGGAAGGACTTGAGAGGAAAGGGATCTCCCCAAACGTAGCCTCTTTCGTCGGTGCGACAACATTGCGTGTGCATGAAATAGGTTACGCTGACCGTCCGCCCACGGCTGAAGAACTCGGCCGCATGCAGCAGTTGACGAGAGAAGCAATGGAGGAAGGGGCTCTGGGAGTGGCTTCCGCCTTGATTTACGCTCCTGGATTTTACGCGAAAACAGATGAGCTGATCGCGCTGGCGAAAATAGCGGGGGAGTACGGCGGAATGTACATCTCGCACATCCGGAGCGAAGGAACCCAACTGCTGCAAGCGGCGGATGAACTCATCCGAATCGCTCGAGAAGCGAACGTGCGCGCTGAGTTCTATCATTTGAAGGCAGCCGGAAGAACGAACTGGCATAAACTGGAGCCGTTAATTGCAAAGATCGAGGACGCGCGTAAAGCGGGCCTTCCAATCACGGCCGATATGTATACCTATACAGCCGGGGCCACCGGCTTGGATGCGGCTATGCCGCCATGGGTGCAGGAGGGAGGATATAACGCATGGGCTCAGCGATTAAAGGATCCGGCCATTCGCCGCCGAGTGGAGGAGGAAATGTTAAAACCTACCGATCAGTGGGAAAATTTTTATGTAGCAGCCGGCTCTCCCGAGAATATTTTGCTGGTCGGATTCAAGAATGAAGCTCTCAAACCGCTGACAGGAAAGACGCTCGCCCAGGCCGCCGCGATGCGCGGAAAATCAGCGGCGCAAACCGCGATGGACCTTGTGATCGAGGATGGCAGCCGCGTCTCAACGGTTTATTTTTTAATGTCTGAAGAAAATGTGCGGCGCGAGATTGCGTTGCCCTGGGTAAGTTTCGATTCGGACGCGCCTTCGCTGGCGCCGGAAGGACCGTTCTTGAAATCCAACCCCCATCCACGCGCTTACGGAAATTTCGCGCGCTTGCTCGGAAAGTACGTCAGGGAAGAGCGGGTGATTTCGTTGGAAGAAGCCATTCGCAAATTAACGTCTTTTCCGGCCGAAACGCTCCGGCTGACTGGGCGGGGCAAACTCGAGCCGGGCTTCTTCGCCGATGTAGTGATCTTCGATCCTCAAACGGTGGCCGATCACGCAACCTACGAACAACCGCACCAGTTCGCGACGGGCATCCGCGACGTTTTTGTCAATGGCGTGCCGGTGCTGAAAAACGGCGCGCACACAGGAAGGACACCTGGACGGTTCCTTCGCGGGCCGGGTTATGGCAAGACCCGCCTCGCCGAAGACGCGAGCCGCAAAAAGAATTTCCTCTCGCGATAGGTTAAGAGAAGGCCGATGAGGATAAGGGCGGCCGTCGGACCCGGTTCTGGCACAGGCACCGGAATGATGTTCAAGCTGTTATTCGGATCGAACCGAGCGGCAAACGTTCCGCTGCCCGGGCCGTACGGATCGAAGAATCGGATCGTGCCCAATTGAGCACTCGTCAATGCCGAATCTGAGGTAAGGGTCGCGCCCGCATTCCAATTATCGATGGTCAACGTGCCAGTCAGGGTCGTCGCGGTGCCGAGATCGAAAGTCCCGGTAGAGCCGGCTCCAAAGTCCAAATGCGAACTCGCCGTCATGGTAAGGGTGGCGAAATTCTGGCTGAAGCCATTGAGATTTAAGGTGCCGCCCGCCCCGTCGAATATTAGTCCGGTCGTGGAGGCGATTTGATTGTTTTTTCCGAGGAGAAGGGTGCCGGTGCTGATATGCAATTCCGAGGCCGTTATCGTGGTCATGTGCGAATCGATCCGCACCGTTCCGGTCGAATCCGCAGCTTGAATCTTCAACACATTAATCGATCCAACCATGGCCGTATCGACTCCCGAGTTGAGCGGGCGGATGTAAGTGGTCGCATTGTGCGCCGGAGTCATCGTGATGCTGATCAGCCCGTGCCCGGTGGTGCCGAACGATGTGCCACCGACGACGAGGTCACCGCCCACGACCAAAAGTCCGCGAGATCCGCCTCCTGGCCCTCCATCAATGATGCCGCCCGACATGGTGGCGTTTCCCGAGATGGTCAGAGTCTTTCCTCCGAATGGATTGCCCCCCGCCAGTTGGAGGTCGCCGCCAAGAAGATCTAACGTGGTCAAAGCAGCGCCGTTGCCCACAAGATTCTGATCTTTGGCCAGAGCGAAAATAGCGTTCGCGGCGCTGCCACCGGTGGGACCGTCGACAACCAATCCACCCCAGTTCTGCATATCATTCGCGACAGTTCCAAAAGTAGTGGTTGAGCCGGATGGCACGTAAAAGCCGATCTTGGCGATGCTGCCGGAGGCTGGCGCTTTGGAAAAATTGGCCGTGAGATTCGGGTCGGAATACGCGACTGTCAATGTTCCGCCGCTCGCCGTTAAATGATTTTGGATACGATCTGAAGTCAGGAACGCATCGACCAGCGATTGGGAGCCCGAGACTTTAAGCCCGCCGGTCCCCGAGCCGTTCAAATTGATGGTGGTTGCAGAATTGTAGGTCGCGCCGGCGTTGACATTGAAGGTGCTCTGCGAGGCCGCCGTGCCTTGCCCTTCAATCGTGATTGCTGATCCGCTGCCAAATGAAACGACGCCGAGAGTCGCAGCGTCCACGGTGACCGCTGCGCCAGCGCCAATCGTTAACTGTTGCGTCAGTCGGACCTCGTCGTTCGCGCTGGCGGCTTTCAAGGTGAGTGTGCCGCTCTGAACGGTCACTAAACCATCCACAGCGAAATATCCGCCGGTGCTATCGCCCCCTTGATCCAGCAGAGTGGCATTGCCGGTGACGGTCAGGGTCTTGGAGCTATCCAAAATGCCAGATCGGAGATTCGCGCTGGCGGTCCGGGTGATACTGCCGTCTTGAATTGTAATGCCATTGAAGAGGGCGTTATTTGCGTTGTCGTTATAACCGAGTGTTAAATTGGCGGTGGCGCCGTTGATCGTAAGGGTTCCGCCGCCGGCCCCGAGCGCGCGGCGATCAGTGATGGCCAACGTTCCCGCGTTAATCGTCGTGTTGCCGAGGTAAGTGTCGTTCCCTCCCAACGTCAGCGTGCCCGCGCCGGTCTTGATGAGTGAATCGCTCGTGGACGGTCCCGCGATGATGCCGTTGTAAGTGAGCGTGCTTCCAGTTCCGACCGAAATGGTTCCCGCGCCCGTTCCCAGAGTGATCCCGCGTTTTGAGTTCAGAGTGAACGTCGCCGTGGAGGCGAGGGTGCCACCGTCGAGAGTAACAGAGGCAGCCGTGACGACTGCCGGGATGGTTCCGAGGCCGGAATCCGCGCTGATGCTCACGATACCGGCGTTGATGGTGGTCGCGCCTTGATAGGTGTTTAATCCGCCGAGCACCAGCGTTCCTGCTCCGGTTTTGATTAGGGCGTCAGCGGTGCTGCTGCCGGCGATGATGCCGTTGTAGGTGAGAGTTGTTCCGCTCGCCACCGAAACCGTTCCAGCGCCCGCGCCAAGCGTAAGTCCGCGGTTTGCGTTCAAGGTGAAACTCGAAGTCGTGGTCAAGGTCCCGCCGTCCAGAGTGAGGGAAGTCGCGTTGACAGAACCGGGCACGGCGCCCAGCGCCGAATCGGCGCCAATGCTGATCGTCCCGGCATTAATAACCGTATCACCCGTATACGTATTGGCGCCGGTCAGGACAAGCGCCCAAGTTCCTTCGCTCTTGGTGATTCCGACCGATCCGCTGATTTGGCCGTTGACGGTTACCTGGCCGCTTCCCGTCCCTCCCCACAAAGTGTCGGAACCCACCAGAACTACCGGCACGTCAATGATGACTGTGCCCGACCCATTTTGGTCAAACGCGTCAGCGAAATTCTTCTCCTGCAAAGTGAGCGAGTTTCCCGAAGTGGTGGACGCAGTGGCATTGACGAGCCTGTATTGAAAAGTGCTGTCGAAACTAAGATTGCCGGCCAAAAAAGAGCCGCTTCGCATGGTGATTACCCGATCGCCGGTAATGACCGTGCCAAAGAGGGCTTCATGGCTTTTGTTATCGGCGAGCCCGCCGCTCCAATTTGCGGACATGTCCCAGTCGCCGTTGGCATCCACATTCCACGAATGAAGACTCGTGTTCGCCGCCTGCGCGCCGCAGCAGAATAACGCCGCCAACAGGACCAGAACAAGTCTGGCAGCGAAGGCATGGCGCGTTTTTGACATAGTCGGTGAATTGCGTGATCTGAGCAGAATACTAGGTAGCATAAGGGGTGCCGTTCTCGCGTTCCGCGCAAAATGAGCCCGGGGCTCCTGCAGTGACCGTTTTCGCCTCGGTTTCGTGGGTTTGACCGAAATCGGACCAGTTGGCCGAAAAGTTCTGCCGTTTTCGGCCTGCCATTGCCAAACGGCCCATCCTTGGGCAAGCTCCGTGCCTATGGAAAAGGTCCTGCAATACTTGCGCGAAAATGAAGCCCGGTTCGTCGAAACACTTTGTGAGTACGTGCGCTTCCCCAGCGTGTCCGCGCAGCCCCAGCATCGAGACGATTTGCAGGCGTGCGCGAAGTGGACCCGGCAGCATTGTCAGGACATCGGACTCGAAGCGGAGTTGATGGCCACGGAGGGAAATCCGGTGGTGATCGCGCGCACGCCGCGGACGCCGAACTCGGGCAAGCGCCATTTTGTCGTCTATGGGCATTACGATGTTCAGCCGGGTGAACCATTTGAATTATGGAAGAGCGGCCCGTTCGAGCCGCGAATTGTCAACGGCTCATTATTCGCGCGCGGGGCCAGCGACAATAAGGGACAGCACCTGGCCCATCTCAACGCCGTCGAAGCCTATCTGAAAACCGGCACACCGCTGCCATGCGATTTGACCTTTCTGATCGAAGGCGAAGAAGAAGTGGGCAGCGACAGTCTGCCGAAATTCCTCAAGGAACATCGTGCTGAACTGCGATGTGACGCCATCATCATTTCGGATACGAGCATTCCGAGTCTGAAGCAACCGGCTTTGACCTATGCGCTGCGAGGCATCATTGCTGTTGAAGTAAAATTGATTGGGCCCAATCGCGATCTCCATTCCGGCCTTTTCGGCGGCACCGTTGATAATCCGGCGATGGCTCTTTGCCAGTTGCTCGCCAAACTGCGGGACAAACGCGGGCGCGTGACGATTCCCGGTTTTTACGACGATGTCGCGCCGCTGACAAAATTCGAACGGCGCGAATTGGCGCGCTTGCCCTTTAATGAGAAGGCATATCAAAAATTTTTGGGAGTTCCGGCGCTTTTTGGCGAAGCGGGCTTCACGCCGATCGAACAGCGCAGCGCCCGTCCGACTTTGGAGATTAACGGGTTGACGAGTGGTTACCAGGGAGATGGGAGCAAAACGATCGTTCCTTCCTGGGCGAGCGCGAAATTGACGATGCGGCTGGTTCCCAATCAAGAGCCGGCGAAAATTCGCCGCATCGTGAACGAACATCTGAAAAAGCTTTGCCCGAAAACGGTCCGAATGGAATTAACCGGCGGGCATGGCGGCGAACCATATCTCGTCTCGCCGACCGGACCTCAAGCACAGGCCGCATTGCGAGCCCTGAGAACGGCCTTCGGAGCGGAGCCGGTCCTATTGCGCGAAGGTGGATCAATTCCCATCGTCACGGAAATGAAAAAATATTTGCGCGCTGATTCGTTGATGCTCGGCCTGGCCCTGCCGGATGACAACGCCCATTCACCGAATGAAAAGTTCAGCCTCGAAGCTTACAAAAAAGGAATGGCCATGAGCGCCTATCTCTGGCGCGAACTGGCCAGTTAAGGAAACAGGCCGCGCATTGCCTTGGCTTCCTGAACCCTCTTCACCCCCAGGCTCAGGGCGGCCAGGCGCATGGAAATTTTTTGCTTTCGGCTCAGGGAGAGCGTTTGCATGTACGCTCCTTCCAGGATGCGGAACAATTTGTCGGTCACTTCGGTTTCCGTCCAAAAAAAGCTTTGCAAATCCTGCACCCATTCGAAGTAGGAAACGATGACCCCGCCCGCATTGCACAAAATATCCGGAATGAGAAAAATCTCCGGCCGTTGATCGAGAATAGCGTCCGCACCCGGCGTGGTGGGTCCATTCGCGGCTTCGGCCAGAATGCGGCATTTGATTTTACCAGCGTTTTCCTCTGTGATCTGTCGTTCGAGAGCGGCCGGGACGAGAATGTCGCAGGGGAGTAATAATAATTCCGCGTTCGTGACGGGTTCGCCTCCGGAAAATCCAGCGACGGTGCCAGCCGCGTTTAAGTGGGACTCGAGTTTTCCAAGATCAAGTCCCTTCGCGTTATAAATCCCGCCCATGACATCGCTGACGGCGAGAATTTTAACACCATACTTGGCCAGCGAGAAGGCGGCGATCGAGCCGACATTTCCGAAACCTTGAACGACCGCGGTGATCGTCCCGGAATTAAGCGCGATCGTGTCCATGGCGCGATTAATCAAATACGCGACGCCCCGCCCCGTTGCTTCGCGCCGGCCCAGCGAACCTCCCAACCCGACCGGTTTGCCCGTGACAATGCTCGGAACGGTGTATCCCGTATGGACGGAATACGTGTCCATGATCCAGGCCATTGTTTGTTCGTTGGTGCCGACGTCGGGAGCCATGATATCGATTTGCGGGCCGATGAAAGGAATGACTTCCTGTGTAAAGCGCCGGGTTAATCTCTCGAGCTCGGTGACGGATAGCTGGCGCGGTTCGCAAGCGATCCCGCCTTTAGCGCCTCCGTAGGGCAAGCCGGCGAGGGCGCATTTCCAACTCATCCACATGGCCAGCGCCGCCACTTCACCGAGACGGACGTCGGGATGGTAACGAAGCCCGCCCTTGGTCGGACCGAGAGTTAAATGATGCTGGACGCGGTAGCCGCTAAACACTTCGATCGCCCCGTTATCGCGGTGGATGGGAAGGGCGACGCTGAGGGAGCGTTTGGGATACTTCAATCGATCGCGCTGTTCAGCGGGAATTTCAAGCCGATCTGCGACCAGATCGAACTGCTGGCAGGCCATGTGAAAGGTGGGATGATTATAGATTTCCATGGTTATTCGATTTCAGGGCGCATAGGCGGAACGTAGCGAGTCGGAAAAGTTTTCCAAGTCCTGAAAAAGGCGGACGCAGTGGATAAGTTGTTGCCGAACGTACACTTGCCCCCGGTAGGGACGCATTCCACTGCGTCCCAGACTAACTTGTGGGATCGATCTCCAAATCAAAGGTTTGGAAATTTCGGCTTTCACCGCTTAGGCTAAGGTGAGAATGGCCGAAACGCTGATTGTAAATGAGATTTATCTGAGCCTGCAGGGCGAAAGCACGTTCGCAGGCTTGCCGTGTATTTTCGTCCGGCTCACGGCTTGCAATTTGCGATGTTCGTACTGCGACACGGCCTATGCATTTAGCGAAGGCAAGAAAATGCCCTTGGGCGAAATTCTCGAGCGGGTGAAAGAATTGGCCTTGCCCTACGGCGCCGATTTACCGCTGGTCGAACTCACGGGCGGAGAGCCGTTGTTGCAGGCCAATGCGATTCCTTTAATGAAACAATTGTGCGACGCGGGCCATACTGTCCTCGTCGAGACCAGCGGCGCGGTGGATATTTCGGCGGTCGATTCTCGTGTTCATCGCATAATGGACCTCAAATGCCCAAGCAGCGGCGAGATGGAAAGGAACCGGTGGGAAAATCTCCGCCACCTCACGGCCAGAGATGAAATTAAATTCGTCCTCGGAACGATTGAAGATTATGCCTGGGCCAAAGAGCAAATCAACACGCACCATCTCGCGAAGATTTGTCCTCTGCTTTTTTCGTGGGTAGCGCCTCTCAAGCCGGAACAACGGGTTCCGTCGCTCAAACCAGTCCCGGCCGGACAGACACCGATCAGCCGCCAGGAGTTGGTCGAAAAAATTATTGCCGATGCCTTGCCAGTGCGCTTCCAATTGCAGATGCATAAATTCATCTGGCCCCCTGATGAACGAGGAGTGTAGCGACATGGTTCACGTGCTCTTGATTGGCGATTACTCAGACTCGGTGCCGGCGCATCGCGCGATCCCGGACGCGCTGCGGTTTTCCGCTCAAGCCGCCCGGACGGAGGTGAAATGGACCTGGCGCGACACCGGTCTCCTGGAGAAGGATTCCCCTTCCGATTTCGAGACGTATGACGCGTTCTGGTGTGTCCCCGCGAGCCCGTACCGCAGTTTCGCGGGCGCGTTGAAAGCGATCGAATTCGCGCGGAAAAACGGGCGCAGTTTTCTCGGAACTTGCGGCGGCTTTCAGCACGCGCTGATTGAATATGCCCGGAACGAGTTGGGGCTGGCGGAGGCGGATCATACGGAAAGCAATCCCGGCACCACGGTTCCGATCATCCATCGGCTGGCATGCTCTCTTTCCGAGAGCCGCGGCAGGATTCGGCTCGCGCCGCAATCGCTCGCGGCCAAGGCCTACGGAGCCGTCGAATGCGAGGAAAGTTACAATTGCAATTTTGGCCCAAACCTCCGTTATCGGGACGAACTGGAAAGCAAAGATTTGCGCTTCACAGGGTTTGACTTGGACGGCGCGCCTCGCATTTTTGAAGGGGGAACTGAATCCTTTTATGTCGGAACATTATTTCAACCGGAGCGGCGGGCTCTGCAAGGGGAGACGCATCCGCTCATCACGGCGTTCGTAAAAAGCGCCTCTCATTTCTAACGTGTCATCACCGGCGTTAAAACTCCTGGCGCAGTACGAATCGGCCAACGTGACCTTCATGGCGCGGGATGGTTCCTGGCCCATCGTCTGGGAACGTGCTCGTGATGTTTACGTGTGGGATGACCGTGGAAAACAGTACCTCGATTTGACCGCGGCTTTTGGCGTGGCCGCGGCCGGTCACGCCAATGCCAAAGTCGTCCGCGCCGCCCGAGAGCAGATGGGTAAATTGTTGCACGCCATGGGAGACGTGCATCCGCATGCGTTGAAGGGAAAATTGGCCCGAGAACTGAGCCGGCTTACCTTCGAGCGCTGGTCCGGTCATCGCGGGAAAACGATATTTTGCAACTCGGGTTTCGAGGCCGTCGAAGCGGCGCTCAAGACGGCGCTGCTGGCCACCGGCAAGCCGGGAGTCATTGCTTTCACCGGAGGGTACCATGGTCTCGGCTATGGCGCGTTAAATGTTACGACGCGGCAGTACTTCCGTGAACCGTTCGTCCGGCAACTCGCAAACTTCGGCTGTTTCGCGCCCTTTCCAGAAACAGAAGAGGCCATGGCCGGGGTTCGAGAGGGGCTCGTCCGCGTTCTTCGACGGCACCGCACCGGCGCGATCCTCGTCGAACCGATGCAAGCTCGAGGCGGCATCAAAATTCCGGCCCCACAATTTCTGCCCATGCTTCGAGAGCTGGCCGATGAACACGGGGCGCTCTTGATTTTCGACGAAATTTATACGGGATTTGGCCGCACGGGAAAATGGTTCGGATGCGAGCATTCAGGCGCGTCTCCGGATATCGTCTGCCTTGGCAAAGCGCTGACGGGCGGCTTCCCACTGTCGGCTTGTGTTGGGCGGGCTTCCGTAATGGATCGTGCCTGGCCGAGATCCAAGGGTGAAGCGCTGCACACGAGCACGTACTTGGGACATCCGGTGGGTTGCGCGATGGCACTTGCGCAAATCCAGGAAATCCGCGAGCGCCGTCTTGTCACGCGTAGCGCCGCGCTTGGCACGCGCCTTCTCGAACGGCTCTCCGATCTTGCCGCGATGTATGGGGTCTCGGCGCGCGGCGTGGGATTATTCGCGGGTCTTGAATTGCAAACGGCGCGTCAGGCGCTGACCATCATCAAACGCTTGCTTCATCGTGGATTCATCTTCCTGCCGGAGGGTGAGCAGAGCAACGTGATCAGTGTCACCCCGCCCTTGACCATCCAGCAGAAACACCTGGACCAGGCGATTTCGGCGCTGGCTGAGGAGCTCGAATGAATCAAACGGAGATTCGGAAAATACTGAGCGAAAATGAAATCCAGCTTACGAAATCGCTCGGTCAGAATTTTCTGCATGACAAAAACCAACTCCGCCGGATTGTGGCCGCGGCCGAGTTGAAGCCGGCGGATAAAGTGTTGGAAATTGGACCTGGACTGGGCCCGCTCACTGAACTGCTCGTAAAAAGCGGCGCGTCAGTTCTGGCCGTCGAAACCGATCGGCGTTTGTGCGATCTGCTCCAGACGCGATTTTCGGGTTGCCCGAATTTGCAGCTTCTCCACGAGGATGCGCTGCGGTTTTTGACGCGCGAGCCTCGTAGTTGGAAAGATTGGAAAGTGGTTTCGAACCTTCCCTATTCGATTGCCTCTCCGCTCCTCGTTGAATTCGCGCAAATGGTTGCGCCGCCGAAGCGTCTGGTCGTGACTCTTCAATCGGAGGTGGCCGAACGCCTGGCTGCTGAGGCGGGAAATAAAGAATACGGCCTTCTGACCTTGCTGGTGCAGCAAACGTTTGTGCCGGTCGAATCGTTTCAGATTCCTGCCGGTTGCTTTTTCCCGCCGCCCCGCGTCGATTCGGCCTGCCTTACCCTCCGCCATCGTGACGCGCCCTTGATGAACTCGGAGGACCAGCGGCTCTTTGTCCGCATTATTAAGCGCGGTTTTTCCCAGAGACGGAAGATGCTGGCAAAACTGCTAAAAGCGGAATTTTCACCCATTTTTATAACAAGCGCTTTTAACGAGTTGGGTCTTTCGCTCCAACTTCGAGCCGAAGCCCTGACGCTGGAGCAATTCGTCGCCTTGACCAAAACTTTTGCCAAATATCGTGCAGCCGGGAATTGAGGAAATTTTTGACGTGGTCAACGACCGCGATGAAGTCATCGGGCATGAAATACGCCGCGAGGTGCATCGTCTTGGTTTGAAGCATCGGGCTGTTCACGTGTTCATTTTCAACCGTGAAGGGAAGCTCTTTTTGCAGAAGCGATCGATGCGGAAGGACAACTTTCCGGGGGCCTGGGATTCTTCGGCATCCGGACATCTGGATCGCGGTGAAGAATATGACACCTGTGCCCGGCGTGAAGTTCGCGAGGAGTTGGGGGTGGTTCTGTCCGCTCCGCTCGAACGATTGTTTAAGGTCGATGCCTGCGCTGAGACCGGGCAGGAATTTGCGTGGGTTTATCGCGGAAATTGGGACGGCGAATTTATTTTGCAGGAGGAGGAAATCGAGACGGGCGGATGGTTTGATTTGGAGGAAATCGAGCGATGGACCCGAACGCGACCCCAGGAATTTGCCAGCGCGTTCTTGTTAATCTGGGCGCGATATCGGAAGGAATTTCCTAATCCGTAATTATTCAGTGGCTCGCCCCAAGGAGAGAGACGGGATTTTCGGATCACCATTCAGTCCCCTTTGCGACTGCCGATGGGAGAGGGAGCCGGGTGAGGGTTAAGTTCCGGAACAATTCAGCCGGAAAGAAGTTCCGAGGCCATTTCCTTAACTCGATCAAGGATCACATCCGGTAGATTCGGCTCGTCACCGATGCTGCGGGTGTACCAAACGAGCTTTCCTTTTTTCTCCGTGGGATTTCTCCAGGTGGGCTGGCCCGCGGCGAGCCGTTTCCTAACAACGGCTTCGGGTTCTCCGAGCATGACGGGGATATCTTCGAAGGAATGCAGGCCGTCACTAATGAAGAACGGGACTACGATCACGTGGCGCGCTTCGGCCAATTCATAGCACGCCTGAATGCGGGGCTCTTCTTCCATAAAGATGGCGTGGACATTATGGAAATGGTTCATGGCGCGGATGAGGTGAACCTGCTCCTCAATTGCTTTTCGTGAATTTTCGTTATTTCCGGTGCCATGGCCGGCAATGAAAAGTTCCGTTTCGGCCGGCTTGGGGGAACGAGGGAATGGAAAGCGCTTAATAACATCGGCGGCCCGGGAAAGGAGCAGCCGCGTCATCCCGGGATGCGTTCCGACCGGCCGGCAATAGTGAAAAATCTGGTTTCCAAATTTTTGAACCCTGGAGAAATCCGCCTGATCCTTGCTTTTGAAACCCAATTCCCGCGGGATGACCTCTTCGGTGAAATATCCGTCACTGATGAAGAGAGGCACGAAAAAAGCGCGCGGTGCAAACACACCACGCGCAACTCCGGCCAAAATCGGCTCTTGCTTCCAGAAAGCTTCGAGAACCTGAGAAAAAATCCCGCGCTTCCTTAGCTCATCAGCGTGCTGAAAAGTCGGCGCCGCTGAATCCGCATTCAACGTCGAACCGTGCCCAATCAGCACCAGCGCAGCGTCTGAAAAATCCTCTGGACTTGATGTCACCCGGGAAGCTTGGAGCCGTCCGCGGCCAGAGGCAAGTCCACGCTACTTACCGAAAACTTTTTTGACGTCGCCGACTTTCTTTTGAACTTTTCCCTCGGCTCGTTCCGCCGTTCCACGATCTTCCAGATCGATGTCATTCGTGGCGCGTCCGACGGCTTCCTTTACTTTTCCGCTGGCTTGTTTGGCTGCTCCTTGAACTTTATCGGTAATACTTGATTTCATAATTCGTCTCCTTGTGAATTACGATATCACACCTTTTAAGAGCCGCAATCCTGCTATTTCAAAGCGCTCAGAAACTCGACCAGGTTTCGCAGGTCTTGCTTGGAAAGGATCAGAGGCATTCCTTCAGGCATGGCGGAGAGCCCTCGCTCGCGTGATTTAATTTCGTTCTTGGGTATTGTCACGAGACCGTCCTCAGGTGAGTTCAGGACTATTTTCTGCCCGTCTTCGCTTTTCAAAATGCCGGCATACGCGACGCCTTTTTGAGTTGTCACGATGAGACTTTCAAAGCCAGCCGCTATTTCCTTATTCGGGAAAAGAATGGATTCAAGTATGTAAGCGCGGTCTTTCCGCGTGCCGACTCCGGTGAGGTCGGGGCCGACTTCGCCGCCCTCGCCTCCGGCTTTATGGCAGCGCACGCAGGCTGCCTCAGCCCGTTCAAAAAAGATTTTTTTGCCCTCGTCGCTCGCGCCGCCATAGAGGCACTCGCGGTACCCGGCCAAAGGATCATCCTTGGCTTGGGATGCTTCGTAGCTCTGCACCTTTGTTTTAATTTCGGGCGTGGCGCGTTTACGGGCAGCTTCCAATAAATCGAGCTGGACCTGTTTATCGACCTTCCCAGCGAGGAGTTGGTCCAGCCAGGTGGAGAGAACTTTGTCGGCATCAGCTCCTTCGAGACTGGCGAGCGAGGCGAAAGCAGTCTGTTTTTCGGGAACAGAACCCCGCTCAAGCGCCGTCTCAAGGCCTGCGGCCGCGCCGGAGGGTTTCGATTCCGCGCGCAGGCGGACGGCTTCGCGCCGGACCTGGGTGGAATCATCGTTTTCGACGAGGGTCAGAGCTTGGTTGAGTCGCGAGTCCTTCAGCAAAGCGAGAGCTTTTAAAATTTCCACGCGAGATCCCGATTCGGTTTTGCCGCTTTGCAAAAGTTCGAAAAACGCGCTGCCCGCTTCCGGAATTTGGAGGCTGGTCGCGGCCCGGATCGCGGCCACCCGGACTGCTTCGGGCGCAGAAGCCAGCAGTGGCTTGAGGGCCGGTTGCAACGCCTCCGCCGGAACAGAGGGATCCCGAAGAGCGGCGGTCGGACGCCATAAACCGGTGACATTATCCCGTCCGGATGGGTGAGGCCAGGCGGCCAGGTCACGCAGCGCTTCGGCGCGCAGGCCATCCGGCGCATCGGCCGCCAAGGCGAACCGCGCCAGAGCCACGGCATTGCTTTGCAGCCCGAAGCGATAATTCGCGTTCACAGCGCGGCGTAGCGCCGGCACAGGGAGTTTGGTGTCGTCAATCAGCATTGCGAGCGCCGGCATCGCGCCGCTGATAGGCACGTCATTGATGGCCCGGGCAGCCTCCTGCACCACATTGATATCGGCATCGTGCAGGAAAAGCGAGACATCCGCTCGATCCAACCGGCGCAATGTCAACAAAACCGCCATTCGGACGGCGGCGGAGTCATCTTTGCTTGCGCCCAGCAAACTCACGGGATCGGCTATGCCGGTCAAACCCATCACCCCGGCATGACGCAGGAATGGATCTTCATCCGCATTTTGCCGCAGCATGGTCACAAGCGGTTGGAAAGCTTCTTTTCGTCCCAACTTGCCGAGACTGATCGCGGCGAAAAATCGAGGACGCGCGGCAGTATCGGACAGAAGGTTGATCAAGCCTTGAACGGCATCGTTCGCGCGCTGGTCCCCCAGCACTTTGGCGGCTTGGGCGCGCACTTCCGCGTCCGGGTCGGTCAGCAGCGGCAGCAAAGCCTGGATCGGTTGCCGCGACTCGCGCGATTGGTGATTTTTGTAATTCGCCGCGATTTGGCCAAGCCCCCAAATGGCGTGTAAACGGGCGAGTTGGGACGGGTTTTTTCGCGCCACCGTGGTAAGCGCTTGCACGGATTCGACGCCGCGGTCGGCAAGTTCAAATTGGGCTTCCTGCCGAACGCGCATATCCGCGTGCGCCAACAAGCGGGAGAGCTCCGAAACCGAACGCTTTTCCATCCCTTCCGCGATGAGTTTTTTTGTCTCGAGAACGATCGGTTGTTTGACGGCTTCCGGATTATAAACGCGGTAGATGCGTCCTTTGCCCGTCATGTTCCAGCCTTGAACCCAATCGGTATAGTACAATCCTCCTTCCACGCCGAAATCGACGTCTGTGGGGAGGCCTTCCCAAATGAAGTTTTCCCGATCGACCAGTTCGAAACCGGCGCCCTTTGGTTTGACGGCAAAGGAGTGAATGCCGCTGCCGCGCCCGCCTCGGAAGTCGCAGAGCCAGAAATGCTCTTTGTACTTCTCGGGCATGCTCGTGCCGGGATTGTACGTGAGGCCGGAAGGGCCGTTGGCGAGATTGGTCACCGGCGGCACAAGGAAGGCCGCTTGCCCTTTCCAGGGTGGGTACCACATTTTTTCCGAATTCCACGGCCCGCGCGAATTGGGTGAGTCAATGAATTGAAAACCAACTCTCCATCCGCTATCGCCCCCTTCCACCACGTAAACCCAGCGGGCCTTGTCGCCGCCATCGGAATTATTGTCGCCGGTAAAGAGGTTTCCATATTGATCGAAAGCCAGTTCCTGCGGATTGCGCAAGCCGTAGGCAAACACTTCGAGATCGGAACCGTCGCGATTGCATCGGTAGACCGCGCCGCTATCCGGATCGCCAACAATCCTGCCGGTTGTTTTAATGGCGGCTCCGCGATCGCCGATGCTGAAGTAAACTTTGCCATCGGGCCCGAAACAAAGACCGTGGAGATCGTGCCCCAAAAATCCAACGCGAACTCCGAATCCATAATGAAGGGATCGCCGTTCATCGGCGACACCATCGCCGTTTTTGTCACGAAGCAGCCAGAGGTTGGGCAGGTTCGCGAAATAGACATCTCCCTTTCGGGGCAACACGCCGGCCGCTAGGCCATCAACAATGGAATTAAAGCCTTCGGCGAAAACGGTGGAGTGGTCGGCCTTGCCATCCCCATCGCGATCCTCGATCAACGAGATTCGTTCCGATTGCTGCTGATAATCGGAGATTTTGGCTCCGAGATGGCGTTCCATCATCGCCAGGCGGTCATCCACCGAACGATTGGCAAGGTCCTCGTCCAGCCAATCCATGTGCCCGCGAATGTCCGTGACTCCGTCGTGCAGGCGGAAAGTTTCAACGACATAAAAGCGCCCTTTTTCATCAACGTGAAAGGCAACCGGATTGGCCAGATGCGGTTCGGCGGCAAAGACCTCAACTTTAAAGCCGGGGGCAACTTCGAAGCGCTTGATGGCGCGTTCCGCTTCGTCGGAAGCGGCGGCAACTTTCGGCGGCTTCGTGCCCGAGGGAGAAACGAGTTCGCCTGCCTGGCAAAAAAAGCCGGCAGCGCAAAAGCAGACCAGGATACGCAAAAACATTGGATTTAAATATAAGGATGAACAGAAAAGTGGCAACCAATCAGGGGGCGTCGCCGGCCATCACCCACTCCTCGTTAAAGTGCGCGTGCTTGATGGATTTCGCCGCCGGTTTACCGTCCGCGTCCATCGGGAGATTGGCGCGGGCCAGATGATAACTGTACGAGGCATGTAACGTCCCGTCACGCGCCTGAATCAGGCTCGGATAATGGTAGCTGCCAGCCGCGGGACCGGGAAGGTCCAATTCGAGGTGACGTTTCCACTTCCAGGTTTTGCCTTCGTCTTCGGAGATTTGCACGGCGAGGCTGTTGCGCCCGCGTTCGGTGTCATTTCCGATCAAGGCCCAATGACCATTTTTTAGCCCGATGACTTCGGCGCCGGACCCTGGGTTCGGTTGGGAGGAATCGGTGACGCGGCTCCAGGTCTCGCCGCGATCGCGTGAATCGCTTTGGTGAAGCCGCTTGGGCGCCGGACCATTATCGCGCATCAGCGTATAGAGGGATCCATCCCGCCGTTGCACGATGCTGGGCTGAATATTTCCGCCCGCGGTCAACGGAGTGCTCGTGTGCCAGGAATCACCCCAGTCATCCGTGATGGCCATCAATGAAAACGAAAAAAGATCGGAATAAAGCGGCACGATCAAGCGTTTTCCATCAAGAATGAAAGGATGGGCGCGTGTCATCCAACCGAGCCGCTGGCTGAGTTTGTCTTCCGCCGCCTTCTTCAGGTGGCTTGCATATTCGCGCAACCGGGGCGCGGCTTCGGGATTTCCCTGGGCGACCGTTTCGACTTCATCCAAGTATTTGAGGACGAGTTTCGGAAATTCCTCCCCCGGCGTGATGTGCAGAACTTGGGAGCTCGCCCATTTCGGTGGTCCGTCACCGGAGTAATTCGTCGAAATATTGTACTTCATCAGGGCGCTTTCCCAGCGATTGGCCAGAATCGTGGGCCAAAGCATCCAGAGGCGTTGTTCGGGATCGATAAACATCGCGCAATTGGTGTCCGGATAGCCGGGAGTATCGGCCATTGTGAAGCGTGGGCTCCACGCGTGGCTGCCTTTTCTCTGACGGGCCCCTTCGATCTTCACATCGTCGGCCGTCCGTTCACCTGAGCCGTGAAACCAGCAAACGAGTAGATCCCCCGCCGGAGTCTCGACAATGCAGGAAGCATGATTATGCCAGTGTTCGAGCGGGAAGAGGATTTCGCCCTCGAGAAAAGGCGCCGCCCCAAAAGAGGTTGAAGCCCAAATCGCGAGCGAAGTGAAATACAGGGGCGCGTGGTTCATAGGTTATTTTTTGATAAGTCCTTTTCTGGCGGGAACAGATTTCGGTTGAGAGTCGGGCCGGGTGGCAATAGCGTCGAATTGCTTCTTCAAGGCCTTCATTTCCGATTGCAATTCGCGGTTTTCCTTTTGCAAGGTGAGAATCTCGCCGCGCAAGGCCTGGAAATCATCGACCGGCTTGCGCGCGGCCTGGATGGCCGCGATCGACCTTTCGGCGGCGGTCTTTTCAGGCGCGGGATGCTTGCCGCCGGCGAATTTTTCCAGCGCCGCAAGCGCCTTCGGATCTTGCAGCGTGCCGAGAGCGGTTAAGGCCGACCGACGGACGTTTTGCCGCGAATCGTTAAGACGCTCCAGAAGAAAATCGCGAAGCGGGTCTTTCTTCTCTTCATTGCGTCCCAGATAGGCGATGGCATCGAGGGCGCGTCCCAAAGCTCCGCCGCTGAACTCGGACGAGTGCTCTTTGAGGCGAGTGAGGACCGCGGGCAGGTAACTCGGATCCTGTTGCGCGCGAATGGCGCTGATCGCTGCTTGAGAAATCGAATTGCGATACGATTCGGTATCCAGCGCTTGCAAAAGAATCGTCCGCACCTCCGGTTTCGAGTAGGCCGCGAGCGTAGGAAGCGCGCGCGCGCGGATTTGCGGATTTTTCTCCTCTTTCCAAACTTTCATCGCCGCTTCGAAGGCCGCTTCTTTATAAAATCCGCCGAGATCGGTAATCACTTGCTCGCGCACTCGCGCATCCGGTTGAGTTCGAGAAGCCTCCAACGCCGTAAATGATTCATCCGAGTGGATACCACGCAAGACACGAGATGCTTCCATGCGCACAGGAAAAAACGAATCGGTTTGAAGGACTTTTTGAAGCGTTTTTATCGTTTCGTGATCGCCATGCCCGGCGAGTTGCTCCACGGCGATAAGGCGTCCCAAGGCGTCCGAATCGTCCGCGACCTGTCGTTTGAGCATCTCCGCCGGCGGGTGAAATTTGATATTGGCCAGCAGCGCGAGATCGGGATCGATCCGAACGATTTCCGGCGCGCTTTCCAATGGAAACGTGAAATCTTCGCTTTGGGCTTTGATCTGGATTTCCCGATCGATTTTCCCTTGCTTGGTTTTAAATCGGATTTTCAAGGGAAATTCGAAGAGGAAAATCTGATCGCTGATTTTTTGATTTTGGTTGACCGTTATTTGCGCCAGTTTGAGCTGCTCATTCCAGCGATAGCTGATATCGAGTTGAGGACTGCCGCCGTGATAAACCCATTGATCAAAAAATCGGTCGTAGGAACGGCCCGAGAGTTCCTCGATGACGGCGTTTAAATTATCTGTGGTCACGTTTCCAAACGCGTGCCGTTCGACGTAGGTTTTGATGCATTGGCGGTATAGATCCGTGCCCAACTGGTTCCGGAGCATGTGCAATATCCACGCGCCTTTGCCGTAGCTGAGATCCCCCAGCCCCAGCGCCATATCATCCGGGCTGTCATATTTTCGATAAATCATCGGGCGGGAATCGTCCGCGCGGCCAACCAGCCTTTTGGCCGTGTCATAAAGCTCCGCCAGCATCGTATCGCGCCCAACCGCTTCCTCTTCATACAGGCTCGCATAATAGGTCGCGAAACCTTCATTCAGCCATAGATGGCTCCAGTCTTTGCAGGTGACGAGATCTCCAAACCATTGATGGGCGAGTTCGTGCGAAATCAAACCTCGGCTGGATTGGAGGTTTTCCGTATCAGGTTGATAAAACGTTCCGTCCGTCAGCACGGTCAGCGTCGTGTTTTCCATTCCGCCAAAGTGAAAATCATTGACCGCCACCTGGTAATATTTTGCCCAGGGATAGGGGACGCCGATTTCTTTTTCGAAAAAGGCCATTGCTTTTTTTGTGTCGGCAAAGGTGCTGGCTGCCTCGTTGAAGTGCGAAGGAAGGACGTAGAGGGCCAGCGGAATATCACGGTAGGTGTCCTCGACTTTTTTGAAGTATCCGACCACCAGGGCGATCAAATAATTGGCATGAGGTTTATCCTGCAACCAGCGAACCGCGTGTTCGTCGCCTTCTTTTTCGTCGGAGAGGAGGCGGCCGTTGGCCAGGACTGTCATGTCGCCCGCGGCATGACAAATAATCTCAGACGTGAATTTTTCGTTAGGAGCATCATAACAAGGATACCAATGCCTCGCCTCGATCGCTTCGCCCTGGGTGAAGAGGTGAGTCTCGTTGGTCTTGTAACCCATTTCCGGGGTGCGGAAGTACAGGCCTTGTTTGGGCTCGGCCTCATACGCGACGGTCACCCGTATTTCACGCCCCGCCGGAACTTCGCCCGCAAAGGTGACGGTTAACTTGTCGCTCGCGGCCTGATAAGCCTGGATTTTTTCAGTGGAATCGACGGAATTGATTTTGAGGTCGACCGCGTCGAGCGAGAGTTCGCGAAGCGGCTTGGCGATCGGTTTGAGGGTCATCGTCATTTTGCCGGAGACGGTCCTTTGTTTAAAATCAGGGCGGACATCGAGGAGGACGTGCAGGACGTCAATGCGTCGATCGGGAGAATACTTTGGGTTTTCAAAAGAGTTCGTTGGCGCGGAAAGAAGCATGGACGCGGCGCATTGGGCCGCTTCTTCGGCGGATGCCAGGAAGGCGAACGATGAAAGAAACGCAACCAGAATTGTTCGACGAAACAACGGAAACATGCCTCGATTAGGCCAAATCAAATCACGGGAGTCCACAAGGAATCCGAATGGGAACAACTCTTTGCGGCCCGTCGCGGATGCGCAGCTTTATTCCCTTGCAGGCGGAACAATGACCGGGATTAGGTCGCGTCCGTTACGGTGATAGACTGCGAAATTTGCCCGGTCCAATGTGAGCACTCGGCAATCCCGAGTTAATTCCGTCATGCGAACGATGGAGGCGTCCGCCAAGTCCGTATCGTAATCGCGGTATTTCTTGAGCAATGCCAAAATAGCGGCAGTTTGCGCCGACAGATCGAAGTCCAGGACAATTTCCTTCACTTGCAACACATACTGGTTACCGATCACTGATAACCGATCCCTAATCACTCCATCGTAACCGCCCTGTAAAACCGCGTCCCAATCCGGCTGCTGCCCGGGTCGGTAAAAAGCACGCTGCCGGTCTCGTTCGTCAACGTCCCGATATCCGTCCAATCCGCGGTCTTTAACCCCGTCGCCGACTGAATGCGATGGAGCTGGCCAGGCTGACCCGTTACCAAAAAGCTCATGCCCGACCCTCGCGCGGATGGACTCGTCAATGATGTGCCAAGGACATTTCCAGAAACAACCGTCGTGCCCCCCTGACCCACGGCAATAAACGTCCCCTCACTGTAGGCAACGGATGCCAGGGAATGCCGCGTCGCTGACCTGCGTGAAGTCCATTGAATCCCATCGGGCGATGTCAAAACCGCGCCGCCGCTGCTTACCGCGACGAACCAGCCAGCCGCGTAAATAATTCGATTCAGATCGTCATCCGCGCCAGGCCCCGATGGCTTCACCTGGCGCACCCATGTTTCGCCATCAATCGATGTAAATAGTTGTCCCCTCAGTCGTAAACTTGCGCTGTTCGCCGTCGTGTCGTAGTCATTGCCGACCGCGACAAACACCCCTTTCGCGAAAGCGATGTCCGTTAGCCAATGCGATCCTGTCGGCCGGGGCGTCCAGGCTAACCCGTTACTCGAGACGAAGGCGCCTCCTTCCACCCCCACCGCCACGTAACGCCCGTTTCCGTACGCCACGCCCGTCAGCGTATTAATCGAGACCTGTGGTTGCACGTTCCAGTGTTGTCCATCAGCCGAATTGAAAATACCGCCCCCAACAGCGAGATACTGGCCATTCGCATAAATGATCCGCAAGGCAGCACCGCTCGATGCGATATCATTTCGAGCCCACGTTGATCCATCCGCTGATGTCAGCACAAATACCGCGGCCGGGTTGCGATTATCTCGAGCGAAAATGATAAATTGCCGATTCGCAAAACCAATTCCTACTGCTCGATATTCGGAGTCCGTGCCCGCGGGTGTCCAATTCATCCCATCCCGGCTTTTGAGCAAAAGGGATGTTTGTTGAAATTCGTTCGGGCCGATCTGAATGCTGCCATCCCCCGTCGCCAACACCACACCGTTCCCGGCTGCCACTTGGTCGAAAAGCACGTTCGGTCCGTTGTGCCTCACTATCCAGGTCAAGCCATCTCCGGAGGTGGCCACAAACCCTTCGTTTCCCACTGCCACGAACTGGCCGTTTCCATAGGCCGCGGCTCCAATCCCAAACAACGTCGGCGCTGCTTCCACCGTCCAGGCAAGCCCATCCGTCGATATCCAAACTCGACTTCCATCGAGCACCAGAAAGCGCCCTCCTCCAAAAACAACAATCGGGAACGTGGATTGCAATGCAGGTGCGTTTGTTATCCACGTGGAACTATTCGTCGACGTATAAATTTTACTCGATGCTGCCACCAACCGCCCGTTCCCGATGGCAATGCTGCTCACGCGTTCTTTGCCCAATGTCGCTGTCTGCCGCCATGTGCGGCCATCTGACGAAGCAACCACAGTCCCCGAATTCCCCACCGCAATGAATTGGTTGTCGTTAAATATCACCTTCGAAAGAGTCGCCTCATCGGAAAGGCGCTGGACGGTCCAGGTGATGCCATCGTTTGAAGTCAGGATGGCGCGGCCGGTCCCGTTTCCGCCCACCGCCGCGAATATTCCCTTCCCATAAGCCACGCTCTGGAGCGGAACGGTCACCCCCGACCAACGCGGGGTCCAATCAATTGCATCTACAGAACTGAAAGCTTGGCCCTCGTACCCGATGGCCACATAAATGTTAGTTCCGCGCGCGACACTCGTGGCCCGGTAAACCGTAGCACTTCCCGGCGCCAAAAGCCGGCGTTCCCACGAAATACCGTCCACTGACGCCAGCACACCGTCTAAACCGGCGCTCGCCAGAAACTTGCCGTTCAAATAAGTGACATCAAGGATGTTTTCGCCGCTCGGCAGAGGGCTTACTTGCCTCCACGTATCGAGCGGACCCGCCAGAGCAAAAGTCGACGATAGAATCCAAAAACAAATCCGGAAAAGAGCGGAAGGGAGGGACATAATAAACCTGGATCATAGCGTGAAACATGCCGAAGTAAACGCTTACCCGCTTACGGACCGACTGTAAAAGCTCTGAGGGACCCTTGACCTCCTGAGAGATTTACCCTGCCACTTCCCTCGCCCGAAGGAGCGACTGTCGAGGCCTTTTCCAGCTCAGGCCATATCCAGTCCGCGCATCGTTCCGGTCGCGGAGGCGAATTTTTCGGCCGGTAAACCCATTCGCTGGAGCATCGATACGAACAAATTCGGCAAAGGATAATTATGCTCGGTATCGAATGCCAGATGCTGGCCGTGCTTGAAGCCGCCTCCCGCGAAGAGAGTTGGGAGATTGGTGGTGACGTGAGTGTTCGCGTTTCCTAGGTTTGAGCCGTACAAAATCATCGTTCGATCAAAGAGCTTCTCGCCATCCTCGCTCGTCCCCTTGAGTTCCGTGAAGAGTTTGGCGAGCAATTTCATGTGCCATTCGTCAATTGCTTTCAATTGGGCGATTTTCTTGGCCGATTTGCCGTGGTGCGACAGGTTGTGGTACCCCTCATCCGTCTTCACATCGCCGAATTCGATGGCAGGAGAATTGACGCTGTCAAGCAGGAGCGAAACGCACCGGGTCGAATCGGTCTCGAAGGCCAGGCGGGCCATGTCATACATGAGGCCGACCTTATCCATGTAAGCTTTCGGACTGGCCGGATCGAGCGGCATCGGAGCGGTTACTTTCGGTTTTGGTTTGCGTTCCCATTCGCGCGACATCTGCATCCGCTGCTCCAGATCGCGCACGCTGCTGAAATATTGATCGAGACGCTCCCGATCGCGCGTGCTCACGGTTCGCTCGAGATCTTTGGCTTGGCCGGCCACGGCGTCGAGAATGCTTTGGCCCAACTCCAGCCGACGCACTTGCGCCTCCACCTCCGACTCGGTGCCTTGAATAAACATGCGCGCAAACACATCGGCGGCCTTCTCTTCACAGGGAATAAGGACGCCCGAACCGGTCCATGACAGACTCCGCTGGCCCTGCTGGACGTTCACCCCCAGCGTTAACGATGGGAAACGCGTTAGATGGCCGATCCGTTCCGCGATATATTGGTCGAGCGAAATGGTATTCCGAAATCCACCGCTGCCCGGGTGCGGGGCGGCCGTTAGAAAGCAATTGTCCGCCGGGTGGCCGCCATCGACATCGGGATGCGATACGCCGCTGAAGACCGTGAAATCATCTCGATGCTCTTTCAGATGTTCCAGATAGGGCGATGGCGCGTAATTCTTTCCGCTCTCTTTCGGGAAGAATTGGTCGGGCAATAATCCCAGGTTATTGCAAATCGCGAACATCCGGCGCGGTTTTCCACCAGGAGTCATGCCGGCCGAAATCTTGGCCGCCGAGCCGAACACAGGCCTCATCGCATCCAGCATCGGCAACGAAAGAAGGATACCCGCGCCTCGGAGGAACTTGCGTCGGGAAAGCGGACGTGACGTGGCGACAAAAGGGCCGGTCATCGGCGATTTCGGCATTGGCTTGGTCATAATGCGGGGTCTTTCGATTATTTATAAAGGAATAATTGGCTTTGCACAAGCTCCCGCACGAGCGAGCGGACTCCCAGGTGACTCGAACTCGCGCGCTCCAGGATCTGCTCAACCTGCGCCCGATCGCTGAAACGGACCGGGGCGCCCGTGGCGTAAATGGCGAGCTGGCGCGTCAGGTTGCGCGCGATTTGTTTTTCGTCATCGAGGAGGAGTTCTTTCAATTCGCGGATATCTTTGAACTTTCTTCCATCCGGCAATTCGCCGGCGGCATCGACGGGCAAAGCATAATGAAACGCGAATTTCTGGCCGCTCTTCGCCAGGCCCTTTTCCGGCGTGCCACCGCCCACGGCCCGATAATGATCTCGCCATCCTCCCAGAACATCGAAATTTTCCAGGGCGAAACCGGGTGGATCCATTTTCGAATGACAAACCGCGCACGACTCCTGAGTGCGATGGCGTTCGAGTTGTTGGCGGACCGTCACTGCCCCGCGAATATCCGGATCGATCGCCTGCACGTTCGCGGGCGGGGGCGGTAATGGTTTGCCCAAAATACGCTCCATGATCCAGGCGCCCCGCAAGACCGGTGACGTGCTCGTGCCATTCGCGGTGACTTTTAGAACGCTCGCTTGCGTCATCAGGCCTCCGCGCACACTCTCTTTTGGAAGCGCCACTCGGCGCAACGCGATGCCTTCCACCGGCGGTAAACCATAATGCATGGCCAGCCGTTCATTGAGCATCGCGAAATCGCTCGCAATCAAATTGCGGGCCGGCAAGTCCCGCTGGAGCAGTTCGGCGAAGAAGACTTGCGTCTCTTCCAGCGCCGACTCCGTCAGCAAATCGTCCAGATAATATTCCGGATAGAGCTCCGAGTCGGCCGCAGTCGCTAGCATCCGGCGGAGATCCAGCCAATAATCCAGAAACGCATCCACGAACTGGCGGGACCGGGGCGAGTCCAGCAGTCGGTCGGTTTCGGCGCGGAGAACGTTGGGCTGATGGAGCTTTCCTTTCGCCGCGGCCGCGCGCAAAGCCTCATCCGGCGGCGAGTTCCAGAGAAAGAACGAAAGACGCGCCGCCAGCGCGTAATCGTCCAGCTTCCCCGGTTTCTCCTCCAGGCAAATAAATTCGGGCGAGCAAAGCACCGCGGTGTACCCCGCCAGCATCGCATCGGTAAAACTGCTTCCTTTCGCCATCGCGCCCTCGATCACGGGAAGAAAACGGCCTGCTTCTTCCTTCCCGACCGGACGGCGATAAGCGTGCTGCACAAAACTTCGCATCAATCGTTCCGCATCCGCCTTCGGATTTTTGGAGACCACCTCGACGCCCGGCGGCGGACGGAATCGGCGTTCGCCAAAACGGTTTGTCCGTGAGTCGGCCTTTTCCGCCACGGCCAGCTTATTCGTTACCGGTAAATCGCCGAACAGAAGCTTATGTCCGGCTGGGGGCCATTGGTCGTAAATCGGGCCTTCAACTTCCAGCCAGCGAAAGGCCACGCCAGGTTGACCATCTTTTTCCGCAAGCGGATTTTGCCACCGGGACGGTCCGGGACGCGATCGAAAGAGCCGACCGGCATCCGGACGTATCGTCTCGCCGGCCAGCAGCCAGACGTCGAGTTCGTGCGCCTTTGCCTCCGGCGTCACATCAAACTTCCCCAACCATCGCAACAAATGCGGCGGTGTCTCCGAATAAATCGTCATCGGTTCCGAGCGCCGTCCGGTCGAGATATCGTCCAGATTGGGAATGAACCATTTATTGCTTTCACCCGGCCCGACCCATACCGACAGTGCATTGAGGCGCAGGCGATAGTGGCCGGCGACGGGAGCTTTGAAATTATTAAACTTGGGTTCGATCGGCTCGTACGCGCTCGCCACCACCCCAACTCCTTCCAGGTCGCGTTCCTCGGGATTTTTTGACCCCACCGTGATCGGCGCATTGCCCGCTCGAACCTCCGGTTGGCCCTTCGTTCCTAACACGGGAAAAGTGGCGCGTTCCGGCGCCGTGTTAAAAACGGAAAACTTCATCGGCCCGGTAAAGCTCCGTTGATCTCGGGCATAATACCGATTCGTGCGCGTCTCGGGCCGTTCGGACGAACTCGCCATCACCTGCCGCAGCGCATAATCCGCCGCCGTGAGGTAACGCGCTATTTGTACATGGGACACATCCAGCGCATCGCCTATTTTGTTGAACCGGTACCGTTCGCCATCCTCCGGGAGAGAATCACGGATTTGCAACCATGGCGCCTGCAACAGATCGCGTAGCGCATTTTCATATTCGTAACGATTCAGCCGCCGTTGCGTCGCCCGCCCTTCCCGCGCGGTCAGTTGTTGTTCCGCTGTCAGGAGCGATGAGGAGAGAGATTTGGTGAAACTTTCCAGCTCAGCGGGCGCCGGACGTGCTTTCTTTTTCGGCGGCATCTCCCCATTCGCGACCCGATCGTAAACCGTCACCCATTTTGAGAAATTAGTGGTATTGGAAAAGTCCAGCTTCAGTGACGTGAGATCCAAGTCTGCCTTTTTCGTATCGGCGTCATGGCATTCGAAGCAATGATGTTCGAGAAAAGGCTGAATTTTCGGAGCATTTACCGCTCCGGAAGCGCCCGCCCCGAGCGCGCCCGCCACCACGAACAGAGAGAAAATTATTTCGGTGGATTTCATTTCGGTAAACGGCTGAAGGACTGGATTATGGCAGAATGTTTGGCGCGTTTCAATCGCAAGAATAGACGTTCGGGATGGCCTGAAGATTCGAAAAGGCACGAAGACCAAGCTCGGACGACGGGGCCCTCAAATCCGAAGCAAACTTTCCGGGAGAGCAATCAATTCTGATTGGCTGCCGTCCGGCCGCCAGCCATCAGGATTTGTGAGCGGGATGTTTCCCAGTCTTGCGCGCACGCGCTTCCAGTTTCCGAGTTAATTCCGTGCTGTGCGCGACCTCTTTCGCACGCTCCTCGATTGATGCTGATGACAGACTGCCAACTCCAGTTTTTGAGAAAAGGGGCTCGGACTTGAAGCGGTGAACCGACTCCTGCGCTGACTGACGAATATCCTCCGCCGTCAGATGATCGAGGAGATCGAGTCTCAGTTTCATCGCCCATAAGATAACTCTTTCTTGGCACCGGCTCAAGCGTATTTACGCAGGCAACTCGGACATCCACATTTCAAAACGCCGTCCACGTGAAAAAGTTCGCTGATCATTTTCCTTTTTCGCAAAATAGGTCACTAAACAATTTTTCGGACCGCTCTATCCCTTCCGGAGTGATGCCGACAGATTTGGCTTTGCCGACGGGATCGTGGATGAAGCCTTTTTCATGCAAACGATTGAGAGCTCCCCAGTCGTGGCTTTTCCAAGCGCGCGCGTAAGCGAATTCGCCTTTTCCCTCGGTGAAGGTGGTTAAATACAGCAGTGCTAAAACAGCCTCATCAATTTTATCGAGGTTAGGTTCCATAACGGTTGAGTTGGTTACGACTATTCAATAGCAAAATTCAGGATTTGAACAGGGAAGATCCGCCTTGGTTTGGCCGCGCAAGCGGAAGCAAGGTGAAGTTGCAATTGAATTGCCGTTCGTGGCCAACCGCTTACTATCAGTTCCTTGCCGTCAGATAGGCTCAATAGCGCCGATCTGCCGCTATTGGCCACCGATGCGACGCAACGAAGCACAAGTTCGTTACCACTTGATCGATCCCGCGCTTGAGGATCGGGGCTGGAATCGTGACGATATCAGGGTTGAAGAAACGGCTAAACCCATCGACATCGTAAATCATCAGCCGCGCAAACGACCTATCGGCCGGACCGATTACGTTCTTCGCCGCCCGCTCTCCATTGGAACGGAACCATTACCACTCGCGATTCTCGAGGCGAAACATGAAGGCCTTCCCCCGGAGCACGGCCTTCAGCAAGCCAAGGGATACCGAATAGGCCAATTGCACCACGTCCCCTTCATTTTCTCGTCAAACGGACATTTGTTCGTCGAATATGATGAAGAAACGGGTATCACTTCAGCCCCGAAGCCGCTCACCGAATTCCCGACCCCGGCGGAATTAGTAGGACGTTATCTAGCCCGGCGCGGCCTGGACCCTCAGACCCCGGAAATCAAACTGCTCGAAACACCGTACAAACAAGGCCGCGAATACTTTCATTATTACCAGGATGCCGCTATTCGAGCCACGTTCGAACAGATTATCTGGCAGCGCCAGCAAAAGGTCTCTCCCCGCGCTCTTATTCCCATCGCGACAGGAGGTGGAAAAACACGGTTGGCCGCCGGGATGTTGCGGCGCATTTTCGACGCCGGATTTATGGGCAAAGCCCTGTTCGTCTGCGATCGCACCGAACTCCGCGACAATGGCCTTGGTGATTTTCAAGCGGCCTTCCGTACCGACGCCGCCGAAGTCGATACGCGCAACCCGCAAAAGAATGCGAAGGTCATGATCGCGACCTACCAGACTCTCGGCGACAAAAAATCGAGCGCCGCATCCCGCGAAGATGATGGTGATGAGCCAACGATGGATGCCACATTTTTCCTCAAATATTACCCGCCCGGATACTTCGATGTCATTGTGATTGATGAGTGCCATCGCTCCGCCTGGGGCAAATGGTTTGTCATTCTGGAAAAGAACAAAGAGGCGATCCAGATCGGGCTCACCGCGACGCCCCGGCAAATCAAGATGCCCGAGATCAAAGGGGGCGAACTGGCCAAGCGCATCGAGGAAGACAAACGCCTGCTCGCGGACAATTTGATGTATTTTGGCGAACCCGTTTACGAATACAGCTATCAACAGGGCGTCGCCGATGGTTATCTCGCCCCGTGCGAAATCGAGCAGTATGACGTTCACCATGATGGCGAACTCAATCCGGAGCGAATTCGCGGTGTTTTCCGGGCTGACGTCGCGGATAAGAGGCTCACCGACGTTTACACCGGCGCCAGCGTGGCGTCCAGCACGATTCCAGAATTCAACGAAGGCGCTTCGTTGGAAGGAAAGCTGGTTCTGCCGGACCGCATCAAAGCGATGTCCGCGCATCTATTCGCGCGGATTCTGGCCACGGGCGAGGGCAATCCGCTCCAAAAGACCATCGTCTTTTGCGCCAGCGATCATCACGCCGACCTGGTCACAAATGAATTGAACGCGCTCTACAGCGCCTGGGTGAAGGCGAACGGCCAAAAACGCATCCAAAACTACGCTTTCAAGTGCATGTCATCGGTGAATGGCCAGGCGCTCATTCCCGATTTTCGGGGGCGCGCCAAGTCCCACATTATCGCCACCACCAAGGACCTGCTCACGACCGGAGTGAACGTCCCACGAGTGCGGAATATCGTTTTCTTCCGTTATGTGCAATCGCCGCTGCTCTTTCACCAGATGGTCGGGCGTGGCACGCGCCTCGACGAGGTAAACGGCAAACTGACGTTCCGCATTTTCGATTACACCGGCGCGACTGCACTTTTTGGCGCGGAATTCTTCACGCCACCGCCGCCAGAGCCGAGACCGCCGAATCCGCCCGGACCTCCGCCGCCGCCAGTGCAAAAAGTCCGAGTGAAGGGCGTTGGCATCGAAATCAAAGAAACGGGCCGCTTTAATTTGCTGACGAAAGATGGACGGTTGCAGCGCGTGACGGCGGGCGAATATCGCGACGAACTGGCGATGCAACTCATCGCCGCCGTCCCGACGCTTGCGGATTTCCGCGCCCGGTGGCTGGACCCTGGGCAGCGCCAACAAATGATGAAGGCCTTGCGAGACCAAAATCTTCTGCCAGAAAAGGTGAGCGAAGCAGCGGAGATGGACGCGTACGATGAGTTCGATATTCTGGCCGCGATCGCGTATGGCGTGAAGCCTTCGACGCGCTCCGAGCGGGCGGCGAAGTTTGGCGATGGTGGACCCGATTGGCTCGTCCAATTGCCGCAGCCTTCGGCGAAGGTCATCCGTGCGATCGTGAAGCAATTCGAGAAGGCGGGAACCGCTGCGCTAAAGGCAAAAGACCTTTGGCGCACGCCAGAAATTCGGGAACTAAAGGGGCTGCAAGCACTCAAGCGGGGTGGCCAGCCCGATGAATTGATTCGCAAAACAAAGGAGACGCTTTTCGTCGCATGAGTATCGCCCCTAACCAAAACGATCTTCCGAGGAATTGGCGATGGGTGAAACTCCGCCATGCCTGTTGCGAAAACGGCCAATACGGTATTTCGACCCGAGCGCATACCGATCCAGTAGGTGTTCCAATGCTGCGGATGGGAAACATCCGAGATGGACGAATATTTTGGGATGACTTGCAGTTCGCTAATTTGCCAGCCCAGGAAAGAGAGGCTTATTTACTTCGGGCTGGGGACATTGTTTTCAACCGCACAAACAGCGCTGAACTTGTCGGCAAGTCGGCTGTCTTCGATGGCTCGCGCGAGGCTCTTTTTGCTTCTTACCTCATTCGCTTTCGGCTTCTGCCAAACGTTGCAGATCCATATTTCGTTTGTGCCTACATTAATTCCGAAAAAGGCCGTGCCTTCATCGGGTCGAAAATGACGCGGGCGATTGGGCAGGTGAACATCAGCGCTTCGACGATGCACGAGATGCCGATCCCTCTCCCAGGTTTCCATGAACAGCAACGAATCGCCAAGCAATTGCGGGAGAAGCTTGAGGAAGCGGGAAGAGCGGAGGTCGCGTTAAATGAGCAGATGAAGGCGACTCAATCTCTTGTCGACGCTCTGTTACGTAAATCATTAGTCGGAGCAACAGAAATGCCCCTTCGGGAATGCTTGTGCGAAGTTACCGCCGGCATTGGCGAGGATTGGGAAAAGTATCCTCTGCTCGGGGCCACGCGTGGCGGAGTGGCCCCTGCGAAAGAGCCGGTCGGAAAGGCTCCTCAGCGTTACAAGCCGGTTCGACCGGGCACCATTTTCTACAATCCAATGCGTATTCTTCTCGGCTCAATCGCGATGATCGATGACGGCGAGCCCCCAGGAATCACCAGCCCTGATTATGTCGTGATGACCGGAGTTGAGAACAAGCTCCATGCGCGTTGGTTTTATTACTGGTTCCGTTCGAAATATGGAGCCGAATTTATCCAGTCGATGTCCCGCGGCGCGGTCCGCGAACGGCTGCTCTTTAAACGATTGGCGCCCGCAAAAATCAGAATTCCGGTGTGGAAAGTGCAGCAAAAATTTGCCGTGCAAATGATCGAAATCCGGGAGTTGAGAAACAAACTTCGCAGCCGGATCGAAACTCTCGAAAAACTTCCCGCTGCCCTTTTACGCGAGGCGTTCAACGGGAAAATTTGAATGCCTTGGGAACCCAGATTGATTCGGTTCGTTGAAGTTTCGTTGCGCACCGCAGCGGAAACAGTGCGGGTGGCGACCGACGCCGGCACGGGTTACTTGAAAGCTTTAGGAAATCGAGGCGGCCCGCATCGACTGGCGGCGGATTGGGTTGCCACTCAGCTTGCCCAATGGCTCGGGCTTCCCGTTTTTGAATTCGCCATTATTCGGGTGCTGCCGGAAAATGATATTGCTTTTCAACGTGGGGGCTGCGCTCAACCGGGTCCGGCTTTTATCACAAAACACGAACCGGGCGATGTTTGGTCAGGCGATGCCAAAATTCTTTCTTCATTGGTCAATCCAGAACATATCGGCTTGCTGGTACTGTTTGACACGTGGGTGCGCAATGTGGATCGTTATCCGCCCAACCCGCAAACCAGGCATCCGAATCGGAACAATGTTTATCTTTCCAAAAAGGATTTGCCGGACGGCAAGTGGCGTTTGATCGCGATGGATCATACCCACTGTTTCGATGGCCCGGGTTATTTGAACGCGAATCTGGGCAAAATTGATTTTATCCAAGACGAGCAGATCTATGGTTTATTTCCAGAATTCAAACCGTTCCTGCGACCTCACCGGACCGCGCTTCTGGCGGGAGTCGACAAACTCAAAACATTGCATCGCAGTTGGGTGGATCAGTTGGTCGGCCGTATTCCCGCTGAATGGCAGGTGGATGGGCAAGGCCGGACCGCGCTTGCAAAACTGGTGTATGATAGGGCAGGGTACGTGGCTGAAACATTTATCCCCACTCTTGAGCGGACAATTGGCTTAGACTGGTGACGTAAAGTTATGAATGCAAAAAAAGGTTACTTTTGTTTGATCCAATACTGTCCTGATATGGCCCGGCTGGAAGCAGCCAACGTGGGCGTATTGCTTTTTTCACCCGACCACGGATTTATTCAGGCGAAGGTCACACCAAATATCAATCGCATCCGCCGTTTTTTTGGCGCGGACACTGGCGGCTACCTGCACTTGTCCGCGATGAAAGAGGCTATCGTGAATCGTGTGGAGATCGAGCGCGCTCAATTCAAAACGTTGCATGATTTGGAGCAGTTTGTTTACACGAGGGCCAACCAAGTCCTTTTAACACCGCCCAAGCCGATTCTTGTTTCTGATCCGCAAGCGGATTTAAACGCTTTGTTCCAAGAGTTGGTTGCTGACCCCGTGAAAGCCTTAACCATTCAAGCGGCGATACCGCTACGAAAGCGGCTTGATGATGTTTTGATGGAGCAGTCGGTTAAGCGATTCATCCGAACCAAGTTAAAGATTGAATTGCCTTCTCTGAAACAGACTGTCACCGCTCCTTACGGCTTCAACAACGGCCGCATGAATCTAATTCGACCAATTCCTTTTAAGCATCAAGTTGAAGCAAGTGTCAAAACCGCCGCATGCCGTTATGGCGTGGAAGGATTGACACTTTTTAACCACCCGGACCCAACATTTGGACAACTGCAAATGATTGTGGTCGCTGATTTTTCCAGTGCGCCTGCAGATTCGGAATCAATGGTAAGAAATATCTTCCACGAGAGCAACGTCCGCCTGTTTACTTCGGATGGACTCGAAACGCTGAAACAAGAAATCCTCGCGCACGCTAAACCGCTTGCGCAGTCTGTGTGAGGGACGCGCCGAGCCGAGGTTGACCCCAGGTTCAAATTGCAAAAAAAAAGAGGCCCCACTCAACCTACGTTAATCTCTGACGCAAAACGTCAGGCTTCGGTTGAGCAGAGTCCCGAGAAATTTACCCGTTATCGCTGGCGAAGCGAGAAAAAATGGCGAAGATAGAAAACAGACGGCACGGGCAACAATCGGTCAATTCCGCGGTCAAGAGCATCTGCGACGTGATGCGGCGTTCGAATTGTGCCGGAGCGATGAAGTATGTCCCCGAACTTACCTGGATTCTTTTTCTCCGCATCCTGGATGAGCGCGAAACGCGCGAGGCTGAAGAAGCCCAGGCCCTCGGACTGGCGTTTACGCCGTCACTGCGCGCACCGTACCGCTGGCGGGATTGGGCGGACAAAGATTCACCCATGCGCCAGGACAGGAATGCGAAGATTTGGGAATTTGTTCATGCCACGCTGCTTCCCCATTTGAAAGAATTGGAAAAGCAGCCGGGGGCCACCGCGCGCCAGAAAGTCATCAGTGAAGTGATGTCCGGCGTGGAACGCAGCCGCATTGATTCGGAAAAGAACTTTCTCGACGTTTTGGACAAGGTTCATGATTTAAGCAACGAGACGATTGACCAAACACACGTCTTTACGCTGTCGCAGGTTTACGAAGGATTGCTGCTGAAGATGGGGGAGAAAGGCAACGATGGAGGTCAGTTCTTCACCCCTCGCGACACCATTCGCGTGATGGTCCGAGTCGTCAATCCGCAAATCGGCAAAACCGTTTATGACCCGGGTTGCGGAACCGGCGGGTTTCTGGCGCAGTCTTTTGAATACATGCGCGACCAAGCGGAAAAAACCGGGACACTCGACGCCACCAAATTGGAGTTCCTGAAGCGAAACACTTTTTTCGGGCGCGAAAAAGATGATGCTGTGTATCCGATCGCGCTAGCCAACTTGCTTTTGCACGGAATCGACGAGCCGCGCATCTGGCATGGCAACACACTGTCGAACCAGGAGGCCTACGGCGGTCTTTTCAGAGGCGCTCCACAGTTTTTCGATTACGTGCTGATGAATCCGCCTTTTGGCGGCAAGGAAGGGAAAGAAGCTCAGACCGGCTTCGATTATCCCACCAGCGCCACGCAAGTTTTGTTTATTCAACACGTCCTTAAAAGCATGAAGGACGGCAGTGTCTGCGGCATTGTCCTCGACGAGGGAGTTTTGTTTCGGACGAACGAAGCTGGCTTCGTCAATACCAAGCGCAAACTTATGGAGGAATGCGATGTGTACTGCATTGTCAGTTTGCCTGGAGGCGTTTTTACCGCTGCGGGCGCTGGTGTCAAAACGAACCTCGTCTTTTTCCGCAAAGGCCAGCAAACCGAAAAAATCTGGTATTACGATTTATCGGACGTGAAAGTAGGAAAGAAAAAACCGCTCACGCAGGCCGCCTTCGAAGAATTTTTTAAACTTTTTCCAACCCGTGGCGATTCGGAAAGAAGCTGGACCGTTGATTTCGCTGCCCGCCTGGAAAAAGCCCTCGAGGATGCCAAACCATTTCGCGAAAACGGGATACTCCTCACCGCCGAAGCGAAAGTCTTGGAGAATTGCCTTCGCGAAAATCGGAAAGGAAAAAAGAAAACACCTGAGGCAGTGAAGCAGGATGAAGATGCCTGGAAAAAAATCGAACGCAATGCTCGTGAAAGTCAAAGCAGAGCCCAGGAAATGGAAGATGCTGCCTACGACTTGAAAGCAGTAAATCCAAATCGCAAAAGAGAAGAGGACACAAGAACCCCTGCTGAACTACTTGATTTGATTGCCACGAAAGGGGAGGAAGCGGACGCCGCTCTTGCTCGGTTACGCAAGCTGATCTCCAAACCTTGAGAATTACACCGGTCTCAGGGTGGATCGTTCTTCGCGAATGGCCGAAGAGCCAGCCGACGTCCATCGCAATTGGCGCCATATATCCTTGCGCCTTTGCGTAATTTCCGGAACCCCCTTGACCCGTCTACAACTTCACAGTTTAGCCTCGCTTCGTCGCGGCGGAAAACAACAAACACGATGAATTATGAAAAGAAACGTTAGCAAAGACGAATGGGTCGCAATGTTCCGGGAGATCGGCCTCAACAACTCGCAAATGGACCAGTGGCACAAACTCTTTGAGTCTCGCCATCCGGATGGACATCAAAGCTTTTTGGAATGGCTCGGTCTGCCCCAAAAAGAAATTGATCGAATCCGTGCCCACAGCGGATGATGCTTGCCCGCGCGGGAGGCGACGGTCGCCTCCCGTGATTTCAGCGCGCCATGAAGATGTATTCGATTTCCAAGCTCGCCCGAAGTTTTGGCCTCTCCCGCAGCACGTTGTTGTACTATGACCGGATCGGGTTGCTGAAAGCATCCGGACGCACCGGTTCCGGGTACCGGTGCTATTCAGAAAAAGATGCGCGCCGCCTGGAACGTATCTGTCATTTCCGTGAAGCGGGGTTGACCTTGAAAGAGATTCGCGCCGTCCTGTCATCCGGAGGAAAACCAGGCGTCCGGTTGCTGGATGCGCGGATGCGTGAGACGGCGGCGAGTATTGTCGATCTGAAAAATCAACAGCGGCTTCTGGCCGGTATGCTGAGTCGGATTGCTTCGGGGAATTCATCCGCACCCGTTGATAAGGAATTATGGGTCGAAATGCTTCAGGCAGCGGGCATGAACCGAAAAGCTCGAAAACGTTGGCACACCGAGTTCGAGAGGCGCGCTCCAGAAGCGCATAACGAATTCCTACTTTCGCTGGGGATCAAACGGGACGAAGTCGCGCAGATCAGGCGCTGGAGCCGGGGCGAAATTCCTTCGCCCTCCCTCAAAACAAAACGTTCGCAATGAACTGTTCGAGATCCGTGGTGAGCAAAAATCAATGCTCGGATTCTTAGCGCCTTATGCCCTTGGCGTCTTTGCGTTTTTCCGCAGTCCCTTCGTCACGTCCGCGGTTGTCCATTTCCATTTTTTATTCTCTACTCCCTGGGTGAACCAGCGGCGCGCCCTAACTTCATCGAAACGATTCCAGGAAGCGGGACTCCTAATTGTCATCGTCTTTCTTGGCGCCATCCTGGCTCTTTTGGGCGGCAAGGTGAAATCGCCAAAATTTACCTTCGACGCACAGGGTGAACGGCAGCCCGTTTTCGTTACCAATGCCAATGGCGAAAGAGAGCCGGTGCTGGTCGAACGAAATGCTTTCCTCAATTTGGATACGCTCACGCAACTGGCCAAGGATACTAGTTTCATCGCGATTATGGCCGTGGGCGCTACTTTCGTCATCATCTCCGGCGGCATCGACCTTTCCGTCGGAGCGATTTACGCGCTTTCCTCCGTTCTTGGCGCGTTGTTTTTTCACCGCTATGGTCCGGAGGGTCAACCCGCCGGCGCCGTTGGGCTCGGACCGGTGTTGCTCGGTTGTGCCGTCTGCCTCGGCGTCGGCGCCCTCTGCGGGCTCGCCAATGGCGGCATGACCGTCCTGCTCAAAGTTCATCCCTTCATCATTACGCTCGGCACCATGGCCATGTTGCGCGGATTCGCCTTCGTCATTACCAATGGACAGTCCGTTGGCGGATTTCCGGAGGAATTTCGCGCGATGATCAAGTGGACCTTCAAAGGCCTCAATCTCGTGCCATTGGGGGTCATGATCCTGGTCACCGTCATCGGAGGAATTTATCTCTCGCGCATGGCGGCGGGAAGGCGCATCTACGCAGTCGGCGGCAATGAGCTCGCCAGCCGCTACAGTGGCATTCGTGTCGAATGGGTTAAATTGGGCGTCTTCATTGTATCCGGTCTCACCGCCGGAATCGCCGCCTTGCTTTCCATCGGTTATTACGGAGCCGCCACTTCGGGTGACGGGCAGGGATACGAGTTGAATGTCATTGCCGCCGCCGTCGTCGGTGGCGCCAGCCTCTCGGGCGGAAAAGGTTCCGCTCTCGGGGCGCTGCTCGGCGCTCTCATTATCCAGATCATTACTTCCGGAATTGTCATTTTGCATATCGACCAAAACTACAGCCAGATCATCATCGGCGCGGTCGTGATCCTCGCAGTCATTCTCGACCAGGCAAATCAATGGCTCGCCAAACGCCGGCTTGCCGCCGCCGCCTTCTCTCATTAATCTCTTCTTACCACTATGAATTTGCGATCTACCCTTTTCGTATTCCTCCTCGCGTGTTCACTTCAGGCCCAAACAAAAAAGGCCTATACCATCGGTCTCGTTGCCAAGTCCCAGGGTAATCCTGTTTTTCAAGCCGCCCGTGTCGGCGCCAACGATGCCGCTCGCGATTTAGGCGCCAAATATGGAGTCCAAATCAAGATCGATTGGCGAACACCCAACGAAGAAGACGCCCAAAAACAAGCCCAAGCCATTGAACAACTCACTCTCGCCGGCGTCGATGGCATCGCCGTCAGTTGTTCCGACGCCAACAAACTCACGGACGCCATTGATGCCGCCGTCAAAAACGGGGTCCCCGTGGCCACGTTCGATTCGGATGCGCCCGCCAGCAAACGATTTGTCACCTTTGGCGTGGACGACGTCCAATGCGGCGCTCAAGTGATGAATGAGTTGGCCAAGCTCATGAATGGAAAAGGGGTGGTGGCAATCCTCGCCGGCAATCAGAACGCGCCCAATCTGCAAAAACGAGTGCAGGGCGCCAAAGAAGCAGCCAAAAAATTTCCCGGCATTAAAATTCGTGACACCTACTATCACAAAGAAACTCCCCAGGATGCCGCTGCCAAAGTCGAGCAAGTCATGCAAGCGAATCCTGATATCACCGGTTGGGCAATGATCGGAGGCTGGCCCCTCTTCACGGACAACGCCCTCAAGTGGACGCCTGGCGCCGTGAAATGCGTATCGGTTGATGCGCTTCCGCCAGAGCTCGCCTATTTGCGGAGCGGTCATGTTCAACTGCTTCTGGCCCAGCAAGTCTACGAATGGGGCTATCGTTCCGTGGAACATCTGATCAATAAAATCCATTTAAAGAAATCTCCAGCCTCAGTCCGCGATGTCAGCCCCCTCGTTCCCGTGACGAAAGACAATGTCGATGCTTTCGCCAAAAATTGGGAAAAATGGCTGCCGAAATAACTCACTTTCTATCCTTTCGGGGAATCACCAAACGCTTTCCGGGCGTTCTCGCCCTGGATGACGTGAGTTTCGGAATTGAGCGAGGAACTTGCCACGCTTTGATGGGGGAAAACGGAGCCGGCAAAAGTACTCTCGGCAAAATCCTCGCTGGAATTTATCAGCCGGACGCAGGAGTCATTCAGCTCGAAGGAAATCCCGTTGCGCCGGCGAATCCCCTCGCTGCTCGCCAGTTGGGCATCGCCATGGTGCATCAGGAGCTCGCGTTTTGCCCAAATCTAACCGTCGCGGAAAATCTCTGTTTGGGCGATTTGCCCAGGACCGCGGGCTTCGTTTCGCGCCGCGCGTTGCGCCAGCGCGCGCGCGCCATGCTCGACCAAATCGAAACCGACCTCGATGTCGACCTCCCGCTCGATCTCCTTTCTCCAGGTCAGGAACAACTCGTTCAAATTGCCGCCGCGGTCGGAACCGGAGCCCGCGTCATCGTGATGGATGAACCCACCAGTTCCTTGTCAGCGGGTGAGTCCGAACATCTCTTTCACTTGCTGAATCGCCTCAAGGAAAACGGGATGACTGTCATCTACGTTTCCCACCGGCTCGAGGAAATATTCCGCCTTTGCGATACGATCACGGTCTTGCGCGATGGCAAACATGTCTCGACCACGCCCCAGGCAGCAACCTCGCCCGACCGTGTCATTCAGCAAATGATTGGACGGGAATTAGTCACCCAACCCGTCGCGCACCTGCAAAAGGCGCCCGGCCGTGAACTCCTTCGTGTCGAGAATCTTTCCTCTCCGGGAAAATTTGAGAACGTCAGTTTTCGATTGCACGCTGGAGAAATCCTTGGTTTGGCGGGCTTGGTCGGCGCCGGACGTTCTGAAATCGCCCAGGCTGTTTTCGGGCTGGATAAAACCTCGATCGGCACGGTCAGCGTGGGCGGGCGTCAATTGGCGAGCCATTCCGTCACCGCCGCCATGAAAAATGGAATCGGCTTTCTTCCGGAGGATCGCAAGAAACTCGGACTCGTTCTCGGTCTGAGCTGCCTTGAGAATACATCCCTCGCCATGCTGGAGCGCTTGTCTAGTTTCGGCTTTATTCAGCGCAAAAAGGAGGAAACTCTCACCACCGAATATGTTTCACGGCTCCAGGTAAAGACTCCTTCACTGCATTCGCCCGTCGCCGGTTTGAGCGGTGGAAACCAACAAAAGATTGCCCTGGCCAAATGGCTGGCCCGGCACGGTGAAATTCTGATCGTCGACGAACCGACTCGTGGCGTGGACGTCGGAGCCAAAGCCGAGATACATCGCCTGATCGATGATTTGGCCTTCCAAGGGCTGGGCGTCATTCTTATCTCCTCCGAGCTGCCGGAGATTATCCATCTGTGCGGACGCGCGATTATTTTGCGGGAGGGTAAAGTTCAGGGCGAATTGGTTCGCGCCGAGTTTTCGCAAGCGAAGTTCATGCGTTTGATGGCCGGACTGCAAACCGCCGCGTGACAGAGGGCGGTGTCCCTTGTCTTACTGGGAGTGGCATGGACACTGCTTAATTTTGCCTGAATGCACGAGTACGATGAACGAATTCGCCGCAAGGTTTACCTCTTCCTCGCCTTGGTCGTGGTGACTTTCGCGGCGTATCGAGTTTACCGCCACGATCGGGTCAAAGTTAAACCATCCAAGGAGATGAGGCAGGGCTTGAAAGTCCTTACCGACCCGGAATCGCTTGTCAAAGATCTGGAGTAAACGCCTACAAATTTCTGACAAAGATTTTCCCGGGCAATTGCTTGACGAGGCGCTTCATCTCGAGCGTGAGTAGCGCCACGGAAACCGTTGATGTAGGCAGGCCGCTCAGTTCAATCGCCTGATCGATCGAAATCTCTCCATCCTTCAACGTGTCGTAAACGAGCTGCTCCGTTTCGTTCAAGTCCAGCCCTGGTGGCGCTGATTCGTCCTTCAGATTCGAACCGCGATTGGTGCTTGGAAAAAGATATTCGAACTCACTGACGATATCCTCGGCCCCCTCGCAAAGTTTCGCCCCTTTCTTGATGAGGTCGTGGCATCCCTTGCTCCGAGGCGAATCGATCCGTCCCGGAACCGCAAAAACTTGACGCCCGTACTCGACCGCCATGTTGGCCGTGATTAACGCGCCACTCGTCAGGTTCGCCTCCACCACCACCGTTCCAAGCGTCATTCCCGCCACGATTCGATTGCGAATGGGAAAGGATTGTTTGTCCGCCGGCCGATTGAATGGAAACTGAGTGGCAATTGCTCCGCTGGCCGCGATCCTCTCGAAAAGCTTGGCATTTTCGGGTGGGAAAACGAGGTTGATCCCCGTCCCAAGCACCGCAATGGTGCGGCCATTCCCGCTGATTGCTCCCTGATGCGCCGCCGTGTCAATCCCACGCGCCCCTCCGCTCACCACCGTTATTCCCATGTAAGCGAGCTGATAGGAAAGCTTTCGAGCCGTCTCCGTCCCATAATGCGTGGTCAATCGCGACCCCACCACCGCCACCGCATTTTTATCTTTCGCACTTAACGTTCCTTTAACATACAGGACCAAAGGCGGGTCATAAATCTGGCGCAAGAGCGGCGGATAATCCTCGTCCGACTGAATCAGCACGTGGCAACCAAATTCCTGGATGCGTTTGATTTCCGCAGCCAGATCGATCTGCTTTTCCCAATTGGCAATCGAAGCCGCGGTATCCTCACCGATTCCTGGCACTCGAACGAGGTTCGCTTTGCTGGCCGCGAGAATGCTGCTGGGATCGGTGAAATGTTCAAGCAACTGCCGCACCCGCACTGGTCCGACGTGCGGCAGCATATTCAGCGCGATCAGCGCTTCGCGGGAATCCATCTCGATGAAATAGAGGTTTTAACCGCCCAGGGCAAGTATTGGCTAATAAATCGCCCGATTTGAACTTCAAACATCGCAACGGCGCGGGCCGGTTTCAGGAAAATACTCGGCACCGCTTTGTCTGATTGTTACGATGAGTGTGTGATCAACGCTCCCCAAGCCAATACGAGTATTTCAAGGCGCAACTTTTTAGCGACAACCGCCGGACTCTGGGCTGGCGCATTGATCGGAGGTGAAACTCCCGAGACACTCGCCGTTGACGCCCCGCAACAATCGGTCTCTTGGAACGCGGATGTCGGTTCACTTTTTCCCGTCATTCAAAGTCAGGCCGTCCAATCGGACTTTCCGCTCTCGCTTCTGAATTCACGTTTCCGGAGCGTCAATCGTTGGAAAAAACTCGCCCGCGCCAAGGTCTTCGAGTTGCTTCATTACTCGCCCCCGGCCTGCGATCCAAAGCCTGATATCGTCGAAAGAGTCGATTGTGGGGAATACATTCGTGAAAAGGTGTACTTCAATACCACGCCCTCGATCCGTCTGCCCGCGTATTTGCTCCTGCCAAAAGGTGGACCCAAACGCAGACCGGCCATTGTCGCTCTTCATGATCACGGCGGTTTTTACCTCTGGGGAAAAGAGAAACTTGTCGCGCTCGAAGGCGAACCCGTCGTCTTGAAAAATTGGCGCCGCACTTATTACGGCGACAAAAGCATCGCGGAGGTTCTCGTTCGCATGGGCTACGTCGTCCTCGTCATCGATATGTTTTACTGGGGTGAGCGGCGCATGCTGTTGGACGAAGACCCCTCTGATTGGCGGGAAAGGCCGTCCGCGATTTCAGCGGAACGCATCAATGCTTTTAACCAACGCTCCGGCCAAAGCGAACCACTCGTCGGACGCACCATCTTTGCCGCCGGATTTACCTGGGCGGGTTTGATGTTTTGGGATGATATTCGGTCGGTTGACTATTTGGTAACCCGTCCAGAAGTTGATCCCGCCAGAATCGGCTGCGTTGGCCTATCCGTAGGCGGATTGCGCTCATGCCATTTGGCGGCGTTGGACCCGCGCATCAAAGCCGCTGTTGTGGTGGGATGGATGGCTTCCTTTCCCGCGCAACTTCGTCATCACATCCGCAATACGATTGGCCATACGAAACTCGTGCCGGGATTGTACCGTCAGATGGATTATCCCGATGTGGCCAGCCTCGCAATCCCTTCGGCGTTGCTGGTTATTAACGGGAAAAAGGATGGCCTTTTTGAAAAGGAGGGTGTGGCGGCCGCCTTCGATAAATTGGCGCGTTGTTACAAGAAAGCCGGACTTCCCGAACGCGTGAAAACCAGCCTCTATGATGCCCCTCATGAATTCAACGCCGAGATGCAAACAGAATCATGGGAATGGTTAAGGCGCTGGGTTTAACCGTTCATCGTGTCGTCACGATGCTCCTTTCTCTGCACCCAGGGTCCTGTTGCTTTACATTTCTGGAATCATTTTCCTATCGGTAGAAGTTGGAACGATCTTCGTCTCTCGAAGAAAATCGCCACGCCCAGAAAGAGGATGTTAAAAGCGCCGAGCGTCACAATAACCTGTTTGAAGGCGGTTAATGTTGAATGAGACCGGTAAAATGGGCCGAGAACTCTCATTGCGATCAAATAAATAATAACAACCACCAGCAACCACGGCACACATCTAAAATCACGACGGGCCATCAAGTAACTGAGTAGAACCGTGGCGAAAACCAGCGGCAGCATCGCCCAGCAAAACCATGGAATGAGCGTCGCTCCTTCGAGATAGGACGGTTTGTGCAACAGAGCCACCGGCAACTGGGGAAAAATTGTAAAGAATACCGCTGCGCCCCCCGCCAGCAATCCCGAGTAAACCAAGGCTTGGCGCAAGGGCTGCCCTGAGCCCTCGTCCGCTCCTCCATGGACTGCTTTTGGAAACATCACACTGATGATCGGCGCCGTCAGAATGATCAGTCCGCGTCCAATCGTTCCGGCAAAACCGTATAGATCGATCTTCGGCAAATCCTCGAAAATGCTCTGAACCTGGACCATGTCCGCGCAAAACATCGTTTGGGCCGCCCCGAGCGCGAGCGTCATCGGCACGGCCCGCTGTAACCACGCCAGGGCGGCGAAGCGCTGCCACGGTTTGAACCAGATATGCCGCGTTTGTACGACGCCCACGGCCAGATTGATCATCATGCCTGCGAACACCCCAGCCATGACACCAGTGATATCGCTCTTAAATAAATACAGCCCCGCGCAGAGCAGGACGAATCGTCCGACTCCATTAATAATCGCGCCCAGTCCCAGCCACCGAAAGTTTTCTTCTCCCTGCATCAATCCTTGAAACATCGGCAGCCACAGCAACGAGAGTCCACAACACCCGGTGAAGTACAAGGGAGCGGCGGTCGGAATCTTCAGAGACGTCTCCAGCGAGTTGCGATACAGGAAAACGAGGAGCATCCCGCTCCCCCACAAAAACAACATCCAAATGAGGACGGCCTGGACGGATGCGGTCAGGTCACGCTTTTCCGCATCCGACCTTGCCGACGCCGATGCTTCAGCATAAATGCTCTGCAAGGCAAGCGACGGAATCATCATCAAATGAATCACTTGGAGGAGCGTGGCAAACATGCTGTATTGCCCGGCGGGGAGCTGCGAAACGACTGGCACATGGACCGCGTAGAGGAGCAATCCCCCGAAGCAGGTCGCAAATGTCATCCACGTGCTTTGGCGAAAGAACGTGTTTTTCCACATCGCGTTTTGCATTTACGCGGCGGAGGCCAGGGCGCGATAGCGCATGTAAACCTGGTCGTAAATCTTTCCGTTTGAGAGCTTAGGTCTCACCATACGCGTCGTTTTTCGCCCGGAAGCCATCGCGCGGATCACCTGCCCGATGGATGAAAATCCCGTCAGTCGCTCTCCAGCGGCCAACGCCCCCAAAATCGCCGCTCCGAGCGCCGGCCCCTGTCTCGAAGCGGGAATCGAAATCGGAGCGCCCAGAATGTCCGCATAAATTTGCATCAGCAACGGGTTCTGGTGTGCGAGACCGCCTGTGGCTACAAAACGGTTGGCCGCCACGCCGTGCTCACGAAGCAATTCAACGATCCACTTCAATCCAAATCCCGAAGCCTCCAGCGCCGCACGATAAATGTGCGCCGGTCCGTGCCGCAACGTCAGGCCCGTGAATGCGCCCGTCAAACTTCCATCCATCAGCGGTGTCCGACACCCATTCAGCCAATCCCGGCACAAGACTCCTTCCGCGCCCACGGGAACTTCGGATGCCATCTCGGTGAGCCTTTCAAAATCCGCTTCGCCACATAAACGTCTTACCCAGTCGAAAGCGTCGCCGACCGCCGCTTGTCCTGTTTCATACCCGACAAATCCCGGAACAATTCCATCCTGCACGATACCCGCCACGCCTGGCACTGGCCTGGCCTCGACGGCGTTGAGCATATGGCAACTGCTGGTCCCGAGAACCATTACCAGTGTTCCTGCTTCAGCCGCACCCGCCCCCGGCACTCCGGCATGCGCATCGATGATGGCGGCGCTGACGGCGACGTCCGGCTTCAGTCCGAATTTGGCCGCCATGTCAGGCGAAAGCCCGCCCGCTCGTTCGCCCGGCGCCAAAAAACGTCCCGGCAATTTTGTCTCTACCGCTTCTGCCAAATCCGGATGAACCGCGCTAAAATATTCCCGGTTGGGGAACCCGTCGCGCCGATCCCAAAGTGCTTTGTACCCAGCCTGGCAAGTTGATCGCGGCAAATCGGAAGCGAGACCTCCGACAAGCTGCCACACAAACCAGTCGCCAGCTTCGAGCCAAATCTCCGCGCGCTCAAAAACCTTCGGAGCACATTCCAGCGTCTCGAGCATTTTTGGAAAAAACCATTCCAACCCAATGGTTCCGCCGTAACGGGAGAGCCATCCTTCCCCGCGTTCGCGGGCTATTGCCGTCAGGCGCCGGGCCTGTTCCTCGGCGCCATGATGTTTCCAGAGTTTCGGCCAGGCGAGTGGTTCATTGCGAAATTTCGGCAGCAAACAGAGAGGCGTTCCATCGGAAGTCACCGGGAGCATTGTGCAACTCGTAAAATCCACGCCGATTCCCAAGATTCGCTCTTTCGAACAGCGGGCTTTTTTGAGCGCCTCTTTGACCGCGCTCGCCGAACTTTCTATCCAATCGAGCGGATGCTGCAGCGCGTAATGCGGCGGCAATCGCCGGCTGCTCCCCGGCAACGCACGGGTGATCTGCCCGTGTTCGTACCCACACACCGAGGAGGCCAGTTCCCGCCCTCTGCCATCGACGAGGAGAGCGCGAACCGATTCGGTCCCAAAATCCAGCCCGAGAAAAATTGGAGGATTGTTCATAGAGCGAATGCAAAAATTAATCGGGGCCGCAGGCTTATCGCCAGTTAATTCATTTGCCATTTACAAACTTTCCATTTCCTGACATCGACTGTGGACCATGCATCCGCTCTTCCTCCTATTGCTCCTGAGTCTCACGCTTCGCGCCGCTGAGCCGCTCGTCGTTGAAATTTGGCCGGGCGCCGCGCCCGAAGAAAATGCGAAGATCGGTCCGGAACGAGTTTTGATGTCACCCAAGCTCGAACACAAACAGGTCGAAGTGATGGAGTCGACGCGGATGATTTCGGATGTCACGAAACCGAGTATTTCAATATACCGCCCCACGGCCGGCAAGAACACCGGAACGGCCATGGTTATTTGTCCGGGCGGCGGTTATTGGAATTTATATTGGGAATTGGAAGGCGAGGAAGTCGCCGCGTGGCTGAACGCGCATGGCATTACGGGAATCATTCTAAAATATCGCGTCCCACGCCGGCTGGACGAACCCAAGACCGAGCCCGCGCGGCGCCCGCTTCAGGATGCCCAACGCGCGCTGAGCCTGGTGCGGAGCAGAGCCCGCGAGTGGGACGTGAATCCGGAGCGAATCGGATTTGTCGGATTTTCCGCCGGCGGCCACTTAGCCCTCGCCACCGCCACCGGCTTTGAGAAAAGGATGTACGAGCCGATTGACGATATCGACAAGGTAAGTTGCCGGCCCGACTTTGCGGTCGGCGTTTATTCAGGGTATTTGAAAGCGAAAGACAAAGATGAAATCGCGGCCGGCTTCCAAATCCCCTCTCGAACTCCGCCCATCTTCCTGGTGCATGGCGGCGACGATATTATCAGCCCGCCCGAGCACAGTTTGTTGATGTATCTGGCGCTCAAGCGCGCGGGGATCCCGGCTGAGTTGCACATTTATGCCAGCACCACTCATGATTTTGGTGTGCGCAAGAATTCGCAACCCTACTCGACCTGGACCGATTCCTGCCTGGATTGGCTCCGGCAACAAGGCTTGCTCAATTAGCGGCGGCAATCTTTTCGAGAATCGCGCGATGGGCGCTGGGAAACGACAGCGTTTGCAATTCGGGCAGGCACGCCCAGCGATACTCCCCTTTGGCGGTGGGGACAAAAGCGCGCCGAACATCCGTCCGCCACACCTTCACCTGGATTCTGTAGCGCGTGATCGAATGCGAAATCTCGGCGAATAGGCTAAACGTTAGCGCTTTTCGGCCAAATAGGCGTTGCGCCGGCAACCCGGCCTCCCCTTCCCCCTCAATATTCGGAAACTCCCAAAGCCTCGCATTCACCACCCCTTCCGGCCGTCGGCGCACCAGGAATTGTCCCGCGTGCTCGACGATGAAGGCGGCAAATTGCCGTCGAGTCGTAGCGGCGCGGCGGCCAAGGTTCGGATACTTCGGAATTTGGTTCTCGCGATAGGCGCGGCAATGTTTCTGAATCGGGCATTCCGAACAACGGGGTTCGCGCGGCAGGCAAACGGTTGCGCCCAGTTCCATGACCGCTTGATTGGCATCCGCGCACCGTGCCTTGGGCGCCGATTGGATGAATTCATTCGCCAGCGTCCATAATTTCTCCCGGACCGGGGCCGTGCGCACCTCGTCTGCGATCCCAAAAACTCGTGCAAATACCCGGATAATATTTCCGTCGACGATCGGTCGCGGTTCGCCAAAGGCGATGCTGGCAATCGCTCCTGCTGTATAACGACCGATCCCCGGCAAATCCAAAATGGCGTCAAACTCTCGCGGAAAAACCCCGCCATGTTTCGTCAGAATGACGTTCGCAGCCGCGCGGATATTGCGTACGCGAGTGTAATATCCCAAACCTTCCCACAGTTTATAAAGTTGATCGAGTTCCGCCATCGCCACGGATTTCAAGTCCGGCAAAACGCCCATCCAGCGATTCCAGTAAGGAATAACGGTTTTTACCTGCGTTTGTTGCAGCATGATTTCCGAAATCCAGACTCCATAGGGATCAGCGCACTCCCGCCAAGGAAGCAAACGGCCGTGGATCGAAAACCAGCTCAGCAATGGTTCCGCCAACAATTTCGCTTTACGGGAGGATGACACGGATTGCTTTGGGTTGCAGGAGCACCTTGATCGGAACCGTCCCGGCAAGTTCGCCTTCGACCTGAACCGGGGCTTTGGATTCGCTGGTCAATTCGATTTCGGAGGCCTGAAAATAACGCATTTCCGACGGTTTAAAAAGCTGTCCGGAAAAGAAGCCCCACGCATAACGGGGCAGCAATTGCCAATTCACTTTTGGGAAGACGCAGACATCAAGCACGCCATCGCTATAATCCGCTTGGTGAAAAATGGGTATTCTCCCGGCATAAAAACGGCCGTTGCCAATGAGAATCAGCTCTCCGCTGGCGGTGTGTCCTCCACCTCGCACGTGAATCATTGACTGTTTGCCACTCAGCGCCTGCGCCCCGGCAATCACGTAGGCCATCTGTCCCAATTTTTTTTTGAATTCCCAATTGACGAGTTCGATCGAGCGCGCGTCCAGGCCTGCCCCGGCCATTTGCAAAAAATAACGGCGCTCCAAAGACGAGCCATTCGCTGGAACCACAAAGGGCAGATCCAAAACCGCTTCCCGACCACGGCGAATCACTTCCCATGCGGACGGCAACCGCTCAGGCATCCGTATCTCTTTGGCGAAAACATTCACAGTTCCCAGCGGCAGAACGGCGAGTGCTGTTTGCTCGAGTCCTTTCGGTTCCGACGCGATGCCATTGAGAACTTCGTTGAGAGTTCCGTCACCGCCCGCGGCGATGACGGTGCGGTAGCCGGCGCGGACGGCTTCGGCCGCCAAAGTCTTCGCTGAGCCGGGCGCGGTCGTGAGCTTGAGCACGCAATCGGAGCCGATCGATTCGAGGTACTGATGAAAACGCCGGGCTTTCTCTCCGCGAGCCGTCGGATTAAAAATCAGGCAGGGTTTCATCTGAATTACCGCGCGCCAGAAGCTGGCCTGGCTGATAATTCAAGAATGCGTCCGGCGGGCCCGAGGGAGCCGCCGAAGTTTGTCGACCGAGAGTACTCAAGGATGTAAATCTTGCCGCGGTCACCCAAATGGAGGTCGAGCGGACGCGCGAGAGGGGCCAGGATGGTTGTCGTTTTGGCGCGATAGGTTCCTTCGGGACTGGGCTCAACTTTCATTTGGAGAAGGTCAAAACCGACATCTTTCGGTTTCTTTAGCAAGTTTCCGAAACGCACCACAAAAAGGCTGTCGCGGTACGCCTCCGGGAAATCAGCGCCAAGGGCAACGATTCCGCCCGGCGAGGAATGAGGATCGAACGTGTAAAGTGGAGTTCCGTCAAATCCGCCGGCGGGCCCCAGGTTGGCCACGGGCCGCGTGAATCGCACACCCGGCGGAGGATCGGGCGTGTAGGCGTACGGTTTGTTGGTCCAGTTCGAAAACTGAAATGGAAATCCGTAGTGCCTGCCCTGTTCGACGCGGTTGAGTTCTTCGGGCGCGTCGGCGTCCGGACCATTGTCGGTGCTGAACATTTCTCCCTTTTCATTCCAACAAAAACCATACGCATTGCGATGGCCACGGGCGAAAATCTCGATGGCGGGTTTTTCTGTTTTAGGATCGAGCCGCCAAATGCAGGCAGTCAAGGGATGTTCTCCCATGGTGGAGAAATGAGGATCTGTTCCAGCTTCACTGCCATCCGTGCGCGATCCACTCGTCACGTATAAAAAGCCATCCGGCCCTTGGGCAATATTGCCAACACCGTGATTGAAGGGACCAATGCCCCACGGATAGTTCGTGGTGAGCCACGGTTTCAGCCCGGAGGGTTCGACGCCAACGGCGGGCGCGGATCGATAAATGGCGACGTTGTTGCTGACGATGGGCCCGCTCTCGTTGCGATGATTTGCCACGACGTACAATCGTTGCTCACGATCGAAGGTCACGCCCACGGTGGAAGGGGCGCCGCGCTCGGCGATCAGATAATCTTTGCCCGACAATATTTGGCGAACGGCGCCATTCGTCGTTTCAATCCGCCAGAGATCCCCCGCCTCTCCCAGCAAGTAGAGCGGGCCTCCCCGCGCGCGCGACGTAAGGCGAGTTCCGTGCGCCGGCAATCGAGCAAGTTCGCGCAAGGCCAATCCCGCCGGAGGTTTCGGCAAGGGCGCGAACATATTCGCCTCTTTCAAAGCTTCGAAGGTCGGGTACTTGGAATGGCTGCGAACGGTTTTGACTTCTTCCGCGGTGACCACTTCGTTGGAATTTCCCCAGGAGTTACGGACGTAAGTCAGAACATCGGACACCTGAGCGTCATTCAGAAGGACCGGAGGCATGTATCCGTCATACTTCTGTCCTTTCACCAGGATGGGGCCGGAAAGTCCCTCCACCAAGCCGCGAATACTTTTCTCCCTCTCCGTCACCAGGAAATCCGAGCCCGCCAGGGGAGGAAAGGAACCTGGGGCGCCCTGGCCCGTGACTTGATGGCAGATCATGCAATTGGCCACGTACAACCCGGCCCCGCGCCGCGCCTTGGCGGCCTTGGAGTCGTCTTGCGCTGAAGCGCACGTGACTGCGCAAATGAGGAACGCCGTCGAAATTGGCTTGAGAAACATGTCCTAATGTCCGGTGGAATTCGTGCCCGTCTCGAAATAGATGACGGTTTCGCCGGGTTTGGCGTAACCGAGTTTTTCGCGGGCCAATCTCTCCACTGTTTTGGGGTCCGTCCGCAGGGCGCGAATCGTGGCGTCGAGACGGCGGGTATGCTCTTCCTGTTTTCTGATTTCCGCTTCGAGGCCCAGAATCTCCTGGCGCATCCGTTCGTTCTGCTTGATGAGAGGAAGGTACCAGACGCCGATGCCCAACACGATGGCGATGACCAGCAAGATAATAACCGCGCGCGTTAACTTCGCCCAAATTCCTAGATCAACATTCATGCGCCAGCTTCACTGTGGCCAGTGTAATTTCAGTTCCCTCCAAGTCAATAATAGTGAGTGCGACGAATTGCGATTGACCGCGGTCGAAGCCTCCGTTCTCATTGGCCAAAACCGGGCTTTATTATGAAACGAACTTTTTCGCACTGGACCTGCTTTTTCCTTCTTACACTGCTTTTGGCTCCCATCAGAGGATCGGAACTGACGGCCCTGGATCGGTACGTCGCCGCTCCGGACACGAACTATACTTATCACCTCGTCAATAAAGTCCCGCTGGATCATGCCACCGCCTTTGTCCTGGAAATGACATCGCAGCGCTGGCTGACCACGAATGAAGTCGACAAACCGATCTGGAAACATTGGTTGACCGTCGTTAAACCGGACGAAGTGGGCACTCACACCGCGCTTCTTTTTATCACTGGCGGATCAAACGAAAGTGGCGCCCCGACCAACGCCGACAAAAACCTCGCAAAAATCGCCGTCGCCGCAAAATCGGTCGTGGCCGAATTGCGTATGGTTCCCAATCAGCCTCTGACTTTTAGCGGAGAGCGGCGCGGCCGGAGCGAGGATGCTCTCATTGCCTATACGTGGGATAAATTCCTTCGCACCGGAGACGAGAAATGGCCGGCGCGTCTTCCGATGACCAAATCGGCCGTGCGCGCTCTCGATACGGTGACGGCATTTTGCGGAGGTGATGAAGCGGGGCACGTCACGGTGGATTCATTTGTCGTGGCGGGCGGATCGAAACGAGGCTGGACCACCTGGACGACTGCCATTGTCGACAAACGCGTCAAAGCCATCGTTCCAATTGTCATTGATATGCTCAATGTCGTCCCCTCGTTCGAGCATCATTATGAGGCGTATGGGTTCTGGGCTCCGGCGGTAGGCGATTATCAGGCGATGGGAATCATGGAATGGTCCGGCACTCCCGAATATGCGGCTTTGATGAAGATTGAGGAGCCCTATGAATATCGGTCGCGGCTGACGTTGCCGAAACTGATGATCAATGCGGCCGGGGACCAGTTCTTTCTCCCGGACTCCGCCCAGTTTTATTGGAAAGATTTGCCGGGACCCAAATGGATACGATACGTCCCGAACGCGGATCATTCGTTGAAAAACTCGGACGCGCAATCATCGCTACTCGCTTTTTATTGGGCGCAGGTCAACGGACGCACCCTTCCAGAACTAACATGGACACTCGACCGGGAAGGGGGCTACAAAGCGAAAACCTCGGCCAAGCCGAAGGCCGTCAAATTATGGCAGGCCAATAATCCTGACGCGCGGGATTTTCGCCTCGAAACGCTCGGGCCAGTTTACAAATCGACCGACCTCGAGGCGAACGCCGAAGGCGCCTACGCCGGGCGCCTCGATAAACCGGCCAAGGGTTGGACAGCTTACTTCGTTGAGTTCACCTATGACATTGGGGCGCCGACCCCGCTTAAATTGACCACGGAGGTCCGCGTCATTCCCGATGTCCTGCCGTTCCAGGGACAAATTCCACGGAAAAACCCCCGGAGATAAACCGCTATTCGACCCGGGCTTGCGTGACGGACGTGGCGGGCTTGGCCGTTGTTTCAGAAACGGTCATGAAGCCGATAAACATCTCATCAAACGATTGATCGCCCCAGCGAATCACGGCATTCGGGTTCGGGTTGGACGGATTGTATTTCGAGTTGTCAAAACCACCGGTGCATAAAATGCGGGTGCCGGCGGGGACCACTTTGGGCTCGGCAAGGCGATAGGTGCTCTGCCAGTTAAAGTCATAATGGGGGACGGAGAGTAATGTTTCGAATTTGCCATCCGGATAAAGCGCCTCGTAACGGAACCAGGAACCTCGTTTGTGCATGTGGGGCGACATTTCGTAAATGGTGGTGTCACGCGGCAGTTCCTGGATGGCCAGGGTGCGGGAATCGGCCAGGTTCGGCTGAATCTTAAAGTCAGGGCTCGTCACGCCTCGGATCTCCAACGCGATAGGCGGACGTTGTTGGTGAACATATAATCCAAGTTCCGTCAGGTCGGTTGTTTCCTTGCCGTAAGGCGTGTAGTGCAACTGGAAGCGGAGTTTCGAACCTTTGGGCAGGAATTTGCCGGTGCCTTCGGGGTAAAAATGGGCTTGCGCGCCGGGAGCCCAGCCGACCAGCCAGCGATCATTCCAGCGATCGATCTTTTGATCCTTGTCGTTCGGATATTCGAGATAGACGATGACGTGATGGAGCACCTTGCGGTTATCGGGCCGGATGACGGCGCCTTTTATCCAGACATCCGAGGTAATAGGAGACTCAACAACGTTCGTGATGTAATCGATCACTCCGGTCGGGGGAATTGTCATTCGTTGGGTCGGCGTGACAACAAAATCTGGTTTGCCGAGGGCCCATTCAGGAGCGGGCGGAGCCGATTTCGCGGCGAGAGCCAGGGGATCTTCGCCTTCACCTTCCAAAGCGCCCTGCTCGACCCAGGTGAGAAGCGTTTGTGTTTCCGCCACGGTTAACAGGCGATTTTCCTGGAATTTGCCGTATTTGGGATCGGCATGCCACGGGGGCATCCGGCGGGTCAGGACCTCTTCGCGAATTTGATCCGCATAGCCGTGTACCTTTTTGTGGCTGTTCATCGAGAAGGGCCCAATATTCCCGTCGCTGTGACAGCTCACACAGTTTTTTTGCAGGATTGGCGCCACGTCACGCGCATAGGAAACAGGTTTTTCGGGGAGTTCATATCGGATCAAGCATCCGGCCACGGGAGCGGCGTCGCGAGAGATGTCTTTGTGATTAAGAAAACCGGCCAATGCTTCGTCGAGAAATCGCTTGGTTGGCTCGGGTTTGCCTGCGCCCTGGGAGAATTGATCGTCCATCCCGCCTCGGTAAAAAACCTTCCAATCATCGGTTCCGATGGCGATGACTTCGGCGGTGCGTTTGATATCGAACGCTTTCGCGACCATTTGGGAATCGTCTTTCAGGATTGGGAAGGAGATCCCGAATTCGCGCGCTTCGCTTAGGATGCTCTCGCGATCATCCTGAGGGTTGGCATTCACCATCCAAAAAGCGATTTTTGGGTATTTAGCCCGCAACGCCTTCAGTTTCGTCACGCTTTGACGAGCGATGGGACAGCCATTTCCGGTAAAAAAGAGAACGACGGCGCGGGCGCCATGTTGGCGGCGGAGTTCATAGAACTTGCCGTCCTGATCCAGCAGACTGAAATCGGGGGCTTCGTCCCCGGTTTTTACAGGAGCACCCAAGATTCCCGTGTCCTGAACGGAAACGAGGAAGAACAAGCCCAAAGCCATGCCAAAGCGCGATAATCGCATAAACGTCTTATTCTGCACCGTGTGAATGTTGTCAATGAAGGAGTCTTAAGCCAGGAGCTTCTCGACGACATCCCCATGGACGTCCGTGAGCCGAAAATCGCGGCCTTGGAAGCGATAAGTGAGCTTGGTGTGATCAAAACCGAGCAAGTGCAGGATGGTCGCATTCAGGTCATGGACATGGACTTTATCGGTGGTGGCATTGAAGCCGAAATCGTCGGACTCACCGAGAGTGATGCCCGGTTTGGAACCGCCGCCGGCCATCCACATGGAAAAGCAATTTGGATGATGATCGCGGCCGTCATTGCCGCCTTGCACCATGGGGGTGCGGCCGAATTCTCCGCCCCAGACCACCAGTGTGGAATCGAGCAACCCGCGTTGCTTCAGATCTTTGACCAGCGCGGCGGAGGCTTGATCGGTGGTTTTGCAGTTTTTCTTGAGATCGTTAACGAGGTTGCCATGTTGATCCCAGGCCTCGTGGAGTAGTTCGACAAAGCGAACCCCGCGTTCGACCATGCGGCGAGCGAGCAAACAGTTCATGGCGAAAGAGGGCTTGCCGGGCTCAACCCCGTACATGTCGAGAATGTGCTGCGGTTCCTTGGAAATATCCATCAACTCCGGCGCGCTGGTTTGCATGCGGTAAGCCATTTCGTAGGAATTGATGCGCGTGGCAATCTCCGGGTCTCCCAAAGTGTCCAAATGCTGCTGATTCAAATTTCGGATTGAGCCGAGGGTGTCCTTCTGAATCGCGTCGTCGACACCCTTTGGGTTGGACAAATAGAGAATCGGATCGCCCTGGCCGCGAAAGAGCACGCCGTTATAAACGGTCGGCAGGAAACCGGAACCCCAATTCGACGAACCGCCGCTGGGACCTTTGCTGCCGGAGCTGAACACAATAAAACCTGGCAAATCTTTTGATTCACTGCCGAGGCCGTACAGGGTCCAAGCGCCAATACTTGGGCGCCCGAATTGTTGCGCGCCGGTGTGCATGAGGATTTGGGCGGGGGCGTGATTGAAGGCATCGGTCCGCATGGACTTGATGATCGCGATATCGTCCGCGACTTCAGCCAGATGGGGCAAGAGTTCGGACAGTTCGGCGCCCGATTTTCCGTGTTTGGCAAATTTGAATTTGGGCCCGAGAAGCTTCGAGCTGGGGTTAATGAAGGCGGCGCGATAATCCTTTAACAGTTCGGCAGGAGGAAGAGTTCCGTCGAATTTGGCGAGCTGCGGTTTGTTGTCGAACAGCTCGAGATGGCTGGGAGCGCCAGCCATGAAGAGGTAAATCACACTTTTGGCTTTCCCGGGGAAGTGCGGGAGTTTGGGGGCCATCGGGTTCGTCTGGATTGCGGGGGCGGCGACGGCGTAGTCCTGCCAGAGATTGCGGAGCGCGATGGCGCCCAGGCCGACACCGCATTCCTTCAAGAACCAGCGGCGCGAAACGGCTTGCGGCGAAAAACCTTTGTAAAGATGAGATTGGCAGTTCATTGACTATTCTTTCGTTATCGTTTCATCCAGATTCAAGAGTACCCGCGAGACCACGGTGTAGGCGGCCAATTCGGTCGGCGTGGTATTCTTTGGCAATTTTTTGGGCAGCTCGGTTTTGCCGGTGGCGAGTTCGGCGGCGTTGACCCAGCCTTCGGCGATGTGCGCCTTTTGGCGTTGCAATAAACTCATGAGTTCTCCGAGCTCGGAGGCTTCCGGCTTGCGGGCGACGCAAGAGCGGAAGGCGTAGGAAATACGCTCGGCGTCGGTCGAACCTTTTTCGAGAGCCTTGGCGGCGAGCGCCTGGGCGGATTCCATGAAGAGGGTTTCATTGAGCGAAGCCAATGCTTGCAAGGGGGTGTTCGAGCGTTGCCGGCGGACACAGGAAAAATCCCCGTTTGGCGCATCGAATGTCTGGAGAACCGGGTAGGGCACCGAGCGGAAACGAAAGGTGTAAACGGCTCTGCGATAGCGATCGGGACCGGTGGCCTCGTTCCATACTTTGGGGCCGTAGCTGGCTGGAGGTTGGAAAAGATAGCTGGGAGCGGGCGGCATCACGCTTGGGCCCCCGACTTTCAGGTTGAGCAATCCGCCAGCGGCGAGCGCGATATCGCGAACGATTTCTCCTTCGACACGAAACCGCGGGCCGCGCGCCAAGAGGCGATTGAACTGATCTTTTTCGTACAGTTCCGGAGTGACTTTTGACGATTGCTGGTAAGCGGCGCTGTTGACGATGAGGCGATGGATGTGTTTGACGCTCCAGGGCCGCGCCGGTTTGTTTTCGCCGGGCAGGGAGACGGATGGTTCCATCAATTCCACCGCCAGCCAGTCGAGGAGCTCCGGATGGGAGACTTCGGGCGCGCGCAGACCGAAATCCTCGGGCGTTTCCAATAGACCGGTTCCAAAATAAGTCTGCCAAATGCGATTGACGCAGGCCCGGGCGGTGGTGGGCGCTTTGCGATCGACCATCCATTTGGCGAAGGTGAGCCGGCTATCATCGGCGTTCTCCGGGAGTTGGTTGAGAAACGCTGGCACGCCGGAGGTCACTTCCTTCCCCGGTTTGAGCCAATCTCCGCGGCGAAACATGTGAGCGGCGCGGCGTTCCTGTTCCGGGCCTTTGCCGGTGCGGGCGAGCAGGATCGAAGTGGGCGCTCCTTCCGGCCACTCTTTCCAGAGGGCGGCGATTTTTTCGTTCGTTTCCTTGAATTCCGGAACGGTAGTCCGCCAATAACTAAAAACAGTCGCGACCTGGGCGGGAGAGCGGCGATCGCGATCGATGGCCATGATTTCGCGCACCCCGGCTGGAACAGGATCGGCAACCACATTGGTCGCGCTCGTGACGCTGAGACGAAAACGGCCCAAGTTATGGTTTTGATTATCATCCGAATTCCAACCGCCGTGGTTTTGTTTCAGTTTGAAAGTCAGAATGACATCGTTGGTGAAGACCAATGGCTTCTCGGGCAGGAAAACTGCCTTGCGAGGCTGATTGCGTTGGCCGGGTCCGGCATCGATTCCCCAGGCGGTGTCGTCCTTGCCATCGATGGCGAACTCGACGGGACCGTAGATGCGTTTTTTTCCGGAACGATCATCGAACTCGGATTCGAGGTCGCGTTCGGCATTGGCGAAATCGGCGGTAGCCTTGGTGAATTTGACGTCGACCTTGTTTTTTGGATCTTTCGAGTCCACGGCTTCCACGCGAAATTCACTCAACGCTGACATTCCTTTGATCGAGCGGCCAGGGCCGTTGCACGGGAGGTTTGGATCGTTCAGTTGCTCGAGCCGGAAAGCGCCGATGAAACGCAAATTGTTTGTCCCGCGAAAATCGGCCGTCCATTTCGTCGGGGCGTAGCTGGCGGCCCGGATCGAACCATCCGCATAATAATAGTACCGTTCACCGTTATCGCCCGCGTTGCGGCATTCGACCGTTGCCCACTCGGGTTGGTTGGTTTTTACCGAATCCTCCCACTGTTGCATGCGTTCCTGCCAGTCGGAATGGGTATGCCGGAGACCTTCCTCCAAATCCCTCATCTGGCGAAGCAGATCGGAGCGCTTTTGCTGTTGATCGGGAGTGTATGAGACCGTCGAGGCCTCGTGATCATTGTTTAAAAAAGAAAACAACCGGTAGTATTCTTCGTGTGTGAGCGGATCAAATTTGTGGGAATGGCATTGCGCGCACTGAATGGTCAGCCCCAGAACGCTTTTTCCAATGCAATCCATGCGATCGAACATGCTGTCCATGCGGAATTGTTCGGGGTCCACGCCGCCTTCTTCATTGAGCATTGAATTGCGGAGGAAGCCAGTGGCCACTAATTGATCCTGGGTTGGGTTCGCGAGTTGATCGCCTGCGATTTGTTCGATGATAAAACGGTCAAAAGGTAAGTCCCGATTCAAGGCGTTAATCACCCAATCGCGATAGCTCCAGATAAAGCGGGGTTTATCCTTCTCGAAACCGTCGGAATCAGCATAGCGGGCGGCATCGAGCCAATGGCGTCCCCAACGCTCGCCGTAGTGCGGAGAGGCCAATAGTTTCTCGACTTGTTTCTTCCAGGCGTCGGCGGAGTGATCGGCTACAAAAGCATCGATTTCTTCCGGCGTTGGGGGCAAACCGGTCAAATCCAGGCTGGCGCGACGGAGGAGCGTGACTTTGTCCGTTTCGGGCGAGGGGGAGAGTCCTTCCTTTTCCAGGCGCGCGAGGATAAAGCGGTCAACCGGTGTTTTCGCCCATTGGCGGTTCTTGGTTTCGGGTTGGGATGGGCGCACTGGCGCCTTAAAGGCCCAGTGGTTCTTTGGATCTTTGGTCACATCGACGATTTCATTCGGCCATGTGGCGCCTTGATCGATCCAGGCGCGCAAAAGACCCACTTGTTCGGCTGTCAATGGATCGCCCTTTTTGGGCATTTTCAAATCGTCTTTGAGACCAGAGACCGCTTGAATGAGCAGGCTTTCAGCGCTTTTCCCGGCAATGATGACGGGGCCCGATTCGCCGCCTTTCAAGGCTCGATCTTTAAGATCAAGACGGAGGGTTGCCTCTTCTTTTTTCGGTCCATGGCATTGATAGCAATGGTCGGCGAGGATCGGTTGGATATCGTGGGCAAAATCGACCGGGCGACTGGCGGCGGGGGGCAATTTTCCGGCCTCAAAAGGGGCGGCGCCATGGCTTGCGGTGCAGGCGGCGGCGAAAAGTGCAGGGATCAAAAGACTGTGCCGGAACATCTTCATAAGGAGTGAGAGCAGACGAGCATACCGTGTTTTCTGTTCAACGTCATTTACTTTGTTTGGCTTTTTCGGGAAGGCACCCTTTTTTCATGAAAAAAGAGAGAAGCCTGGAAATCAACACGTTAGAAATATACCGAGATGAAAAATGATGCAAAATGTGAAAAATCTGAAAAATTCGTGTCGGATTTGCAGGTTTTGCAGACTGCGGATGGCCGAATGGCGAATGGCGAATGGCGAATGTAGTTTGTTGCTGCATTGTTGTTCATATAGTTTTCAATTTCGGTTTCGACCAATTTTGGCGCAAAGGACTTGCCAATGCGCGTATTTCAGACAGTATTCAGAGAATATGATACATTCGAATTGTTGTCAAATAGTTATTTAAAGAATAACACATAAATAATCACTCCACATAAGATAACAAAGGAAACTAAGGATTGCGATGGGGGAGGCGAGACGAGATCAATAGGGGTAGGAGAGAAAATGGTCGCGGAAGACCCACATAGAACCCGAACGGAAGGTTTGGTAGGGCACGCTTCAGCCAACGCTTTCAGGAGAACTGCCGGTTCACAGTCTTCAAAAATGTCTTCACCGCGGTCGCCACGTTTCAGAACGTGATAAATAGCCCCGGGAAATTCGACTCAGATCTTGCGCGGATGAACAAAAACGCTGCCAAACCCTTTTCAATGTGGAAATACTCTAGTTTGACCCCTTTTACGGCGCGAACCGTGCTTCCATTTCCGGTACGCCGGGTGCCCCTCTGCTGACTTTTATGTTCCATCTGGAGGTGAAGACTGGAGCGTCCTAAGGTAATCTGCGAGCTTCGCAATCAATCCGTTGCGATCCACAACCCCAGATCGAAGAAGCCGATCTCGTTCAAGAACCAACACTCCCACAAGGGGGCCGCGCGTAATGCCGAGTGCAGCGATCATCTCGGGGGTGGTGATGGGCGAATGGGGCGGCAACTTTGTGATTGCGGTTTCTATGAGTAACCGAATCTCACGGCGCGGGTCGGTCCTTGCAGACTTGAGGCTCAGAACCTTGCTCCAATCCGCAAAATGTCGCTCACAGAAGCTGCCAGGACTGATGTCTGTGCGACCTTGTTGATCCAACGCCTCGACTGCAATCGATTCGATTGTGACACGGTCAATTCCTCCCTCGATGGCTTCTCGGAGATCTTCCTTCATTTCCTTCATTTCGAAATCTGACTCTATTTCAGCGAGGAATAGTTTGATGTTTCTGAGCAATTCCATTCCGACGGCCATAAACTGGTCATGGCACTTGGTCCAATGAACATCGGTCCTTGGTATATTTTCCCCAATTTGCTGCCGGAACCAAGCCGATGCGGTTTCTATCAGCCCGTTATCCTTGCCTGACGCGTCCAATGAATGCGCAACTTGAGTGCGCAACGCATGAACGATTTTGAGAGTCACCTGAGGATCAGTCGCCGAGCGTTTCTGCAAAGGAGTCTGATTAGAGCAGAAACGGACTGGTTTGGCGCCACACTCGCAAAGCAGTGAATAGAAGTAGAGAACAGCGCGCAAGAAGCGCAATTCACCATCGTTAGAATTGGAACACTCAAGGGAACAGTGCCGGAAAAATGAACACGGAGAACCGGTAATTCTGTTTGAAGCCTGTTGAATCTCGGCCACGAGCATTTTGGGGTCCGTGGTTAATACGTTATTCACGATTGGCGACGCGGTTTAGCTAGCTAGCGTGAGCGCAAGAAATGCGCAGGTTGTGCAACCGGTCCCGTAAAGGCGAAAGCAATATGAAAATTGCTCAATGAGTCATTTTTACGCAGTTCCTTCTTGTCAAAATCGCGTGGAGTCAACGCAACAGGAGCGCGAACCTGATCAACGTAAATGCGACCAGTTTCATTTTCTGAGACATCATTGAGTACGTTACCGTCGAATAAAAGGGGTTTCCCATCCTTGGAGGCCATGAACATTTTGCGGACGCGCCTGCCTCCAACTGAGATGGTGTTGTCCCTAGAAAGACTTCGGAATTCGTCAATGCAGGTTGATATGTGGTCGGTGTGAAAATGCGCCAAAGCACGAAGAAAACGATGTGCTGGACGGGGTTCAGTGCTGTTCAGCGAACATAACTTCTCGGTCAGAGATAAACATTCTAACCATTCTGTGTTCGTGAATGGCAACACCACTCGTTCGATTTCGAATGGCTTAGTGTTGACCCGCAATCTCCACCAAAGAGAAAAATAAAGGCTTACGCACTTGAAATCCGTTTCAATGTCCGTCCAGTTCTGCTTCAGATATGCCAACGCATTTTCCAAACTCTTTCGGACTTCTGACTGAAGAGAACCGGTAGGAATCTGGTCAAATTGAGAACGAGCCCGCAAATAATAACCAGCCTTTGAGCCAATAGCACAAAGTTGATCGAAAGCGCCTTGAGAAAGTTGAGTTTGCCCTAAAAGCTCCATTACATTCATTCTTTCGCGGAGAAAGAATTGCTGTTGGGTGAGGTCCATTTGATTCTCTTCAGTCTCGTCGAAAATTGAAACGAGATTGGCGGCAACTTCATTACGCTCCTCGTCGTCGAACAGGCCCTGCCCAATGAGTTCCCTACTAATCCAACCAAGCGTCACCGTGGCATGGATGTTGTCAGGGTCTGAGGAGCGAGCTTTGTCAAAAGCATCTTTCGCAGAAGTATAAAGCGCTCGTATTCGAGCTTTCGTGGTTGTCCCAGCTTCGGTATGAATTAAGGTGCCGATGCAAGCAGCGAGTTCCTCACTGACAACGGAGCGCTGACGCGGAGATTGATTGGGAATGTCCTGAGCTTGCTCCAGAACAGCAACTGCGTTTTGTAGCAGGTCTATTCTCTCATTCAGAGGCATCACAGTTTCAGCCCGCCGTACCCCCTCGCGATAAAAAGTAGCTTCTTGCAACATTAATCGCGGTGCAATCACCCCTCGTTCAACTCTAGCTTTCGTGAGGGTCCGAGCAAACGAAAGGATGGAGCGCGTAAATCGCTCGCTTTCCAGCACATTGGGATCCTAAGCTTAGAATTCCACGTGGACAAGTTGTCGCG
>JADMIO011409256.1_pt1 | contig 97681 bp, 89 predicted proteins | sample 8958161 | NCBI WGS metagenome assembly JADMIO01 (sample SAMN16585339, study PRJNA669376) | soil metagenome | isolation source: Crop rotation soil | place: USA: Cullars Rotation, Alabama | collected 2011
CCGCGACTTCAAGTCACGTGAATTCCAAGCTTCGGATCCCACTGTGCTGGAAAGATTTTTTAATCATTATTTAAAAGGAAATACGAAAGAAGACGCCGGTTTGCCGGAAGCTCTGATGTACGATACCGGAGCGAAAGAATGGAAAGAATTTGTGCAATATCCTCCGAAAAACGCTCAGAAAGTTAATTTTTACTTAGCAAATAACACCTTAAAAAATACTTCCGGACAAGGTGCTTCGGAATATTACAGTGACCCCAATAATCCTGTATTAAGTTCAGACAATCTGAAAGATTTTAATGGATTTACGCCAAGAAATTATATGACGGAAGACCAGAGATTCGCTGTTGGAAGACCCGATGTGCTGACTTTCACTACGGATGTTCTGACAGAAGACATGACGTTTGCCGGAGAAATTTCAGCAAAATTAAATATTGCTACAACGTCCTCTGATGCAGACTTTGCGGTCAAATTAATTGACGTTTATCCCGAAGATTTCAAGCCAACAGAAAAGAAAGAAGGTGTGGTTTACGGAAATTACCATCAAATGGTCAGAAGCGAAATTATGCCTGCAAGATTCAGAAATTCTAGAGAAAAACCTGAAGCTTTGGTTGCCAATCAAAAGACTGCCGTGAATTTTAGATTGCAGGATGTGGTGCATACATTCAAGAAAGGGCACAAAATTCAGATTCAGATTTCTTCAACATGGTTTCCGCTTTTCTCGGTAAATCCACAGAAGTTTTTAGACAATCCGAACATGGCAACGAAAGAAGATTACACGAAAGCTTTCATAAAAATCTTTGAAGATTCTTCGATTGAAGTTAATGTTTTGAAATAAAAATTGAAGCTGTTCGTTTGAACAGCTTTTTTTATAGCCCTCACGGATTTAGCTGATGAAACAATTTTTTCAATTAACTATCTGCTAAATTTGCTCAATCTGCGAGAGAAAAATATACAGTTAGTTTGTGATACTTAAAGGGATCTAAGCGAAGTTCAAAACTTATCGTGAGATGCTTTCAGCATGACAAATATGCTGTACGAGATAACTTATTCCTCAATCGTTCTGAAAGTCAGATTCACTCGTGGCGTCTTCACTTTGGTAGTAGGCGGAAGTCTGTGAAGCCAGTTTTCCTGCGTGGTGCCTTTCATTACAAGTAAACTTCCGTTTTCGAGCATCAAATCGATCCTTTCTTTGGAGAATTTATGTTTGAATGAAAATTTACGTTCCGCCCCGAAAGTTAAAGAAGCAATGGCGCCGTGCTTTTTTAAATCCTTTTCGCCGTCGCTGTGATAGGCCATTCCTTCGCTTCCGTCGTGGTATAGATTCAGCAGACATGAATTATAGCTTTCGCCCGAAACTTCTTCACATCGCTGTTTTAAAGCTAATAATTCCGGAGTCCAAAGCTTTGCATATTTCGTTCTTTTGGAGTAGGTATATTCAAATTGTTTTTCGCCAAACCATGCGACTTTTCTTTTGGTATAAATGAGTTTTCCGAAAATCACTGCTTCGTCATTTTCCCAAGGGATTTGACTGAATAAATACTGATAATATTTTTCACATTCTTCACTGGAAAATACTCTGCCGTAATACTCCGTGATTCCGTCAATAGGAAGAATACTGATGGGGAAATTTGGTAAGTCGTCGAATAAATTCATCTTTAAATTTACTTTTAATATTAAACATAAAAAGCACAAATATTTTCTCAGACAGACACAAAAATCTATAAAAATCTGTGTGATCTGTGAGACAAAATTTCCCTTTACAAGCTATTTACCATCATAGATTATCGAACTTTCCCAACCAATCATCAGCTGCTTTCTGTCGCTTCCCCACATATATCCGCCAATCTTACCTGAAGACTGTATCACTCGGTGACACGGAATTAAAAATGCTACCGGATTACTTCCAATCGCAGTTCCGACAGCTCTTGACGCATTTGGATTCCCAATTTCATAGGCTAAATTTCCGTATGTCGATAATTTCCCCATTGGAATTTTAAGTAAACTTTCCCAGACTTTAAGCTGAAAATCGGTTCCTTTTAAATGTAATTTTATCGTGCTGAGCTTCGTCCAGTCTTTATCAAAAATTGATAAAGCATTTCGCTGAAACTCATCCTGTTTTTCTTGAAAAAATGCATTTGGAAATCTTTTGACCAAATCACTAAATGCCTTTTCACTGTTTTCTTCAAAGGCCATATAGCAGATTCCTTTTTCGGTAGAAGCGGTAATGATTTTTCCAAACGGACTTTCAGAAAAATTATAATTAATCTTCAGATTTTTGCCACCATTTTTGTATTCTGCGGGAGACATTCCTTCGATCTTCACAAACAAATCATGCAATCTGCTCGTGCTTGAAAGTCCGGTTTCCAGTGCAGCATCAAACAGCGTGGCTTTTTCTTCTTTCAGTAAACTTTTTGCATGTTCAAGACTGATAAACTGTAAAAACTTTTTCGGACTCGTGCCTGCCCAATCTGTAAATATTTTCTGAAAATGTGCCGGACTTAAATTTACTTTCTCAGCAACTGCATCCAGATTGGGCTGAAGCTTGAAATTGCTTTGAATAAAATCTATTGCTTTGGCAATTCTCTGATAATCTATTTCGTCTTGTGTCGACATTTTCATTTCGTTTTGTTTTACAAATGTCCAAAGAAAAACTGAAAGAAAAAATCCGTTTCATGTGGAATTTAAATCTATTTTGAAACAGTTTTATAATTAAAATATTGATTTAAGTTATGAATAATTTTGGAGACGGCTTGAAGTCGGAAGATGGATGCTTAAAGTTTCGCAGTAACAATTTAAATAACCTAAGTTTAAACTTTCCCGCCCATCATAATGCTTCCATGCAAATTTCCCTACCTTTGTACAAAATTCAAAACATGTCCTTAAAAGCTGTGCTGTTCGATATGGATGGCGTTATTGTAGATACAGAACCTTTGCACAGAAAAGCGTATTTCAAAACATTTAATCAACTGGGAATTGACGTTTCCGAAGAATTGTACACCTCTCTCACAGGCGCCTCTACGAAAAGAGTTTGCGATACTTTAATTGAGAAATTTGGTCTTTCTGAAACCTATGAAGAAATTGCTGCAATCAAAAGAGCGCATTTTAAAGATTACTTTTATAACGATGCAGAATTTGATTTAATTTCTGGAGTACGAGATTTGATTCAGCATTATTACGAAAACGAAATTACTTTAATTTTGGCTTCATCAGCAACGATGACCACGATCAATATGGTTTTCGATAAATTCGGATTGGAAAAATATTTCAGCGGAAAAATAAGCGGTGCCGACCTGAAAGAATCAAAACCTCATCCTGAAATTTTCATTAAAGCAGCAGAAATGGCGGGTCAGCGCACCGAAAACTGCATGGTAATTGAAGATTCCACCAACGGAATTTTAGCGGCTCACCGAGCTGGCATTTTCTGCTCAGCTTACAAGAGTTTTCATACCCACAATCAGGATTACAGTTTGGCGAATATTATTGTTTCGGATTATACTGAATTGGAAGTTGGTAAGATGTCAACTTATTTTAAATAAAAAAATGGCTCTCAAATTATTGAGAGCCATTTTTTTTGTAAGTTTTGGCTAAAGCCAATCGATTTATTATTTTTCGAAAAAGGGTTTCCTTCGACAAGTTCAGGATGACATACCCATTCCTGTTGAACGAATTAGTATCCCAATATTTTTAAAATATCCTCAGGTTCCTGTCTTTCTCTAAAAATTTCATATTGGAATTCTCCATTTTCATCTTTCTGAATCAGAATATGTCTTGGTTGTGGCATTAGACAGTGATGTACACCACCGTAACCGCCAATTGTTTCCTGATAAGCTCCTGTGTGAAAAAAACCAATGTATAAAGGTTTTGTATCGCTGAAAACAGGTAAGTAAATGGCGTTGGTGTGCTGTTCTGAATTGTAATAATCATCAGAATCACAAGTTAATCCGCCCAAGAAAACTCTTTCATAAGAATCTTCCCAACGGTTTAACGGAAGCATGATAAAGTGTCTTGAAATCGCCCAGGTATCGGGAAGTGTGGTCATGAAAGACGAATCGATCATATTCCACTTTTCTCTGTCGTTCTGACGTTTCTGAGAGATGATTTTGTATAAATTCGCGCCGCTTTCTCCAACAGTAAAGCTTCCAAACTCTGTGTAAATATTAGGTTCTTCCACTCCTTCTTCCTCGCAGAATTTTTTAATCTGAGAAACTATTTCTTCTACCATATACTGGTAATCATAGTCGAAATTCAGAGAAGTTTTGATCGGGAAACCGCCACCTATATTTAATGAATTAACTTCCGGAGCAATTTTCTTCAAACGTGCATACACACGAAGACATTTGTACAGTTCATTCCAGTAATACGCCGTGTCTTTGATTCCGGTGTTAATGAAAAAGTGAAGCATTTTCAGCCTTGCATTCGGATGTTCTGCAATTTTCTGACTGTAATAAGGGATAATATCTTTATATCCGATTCCTAATCTTGAGGTATAAAATTCGAATTTCGGTTCTTCCTCAGAAGCGATTCTGATTCCGATGTCGAAAGTGGTATCAATGCTTTCCGTTAACTTATCAAGCTCACGGTAATTATCTAAGATTGGCGTGATGTTCTCAAAACCACTGTTGATCATATCTGAAATTTTCGCCAGATAATCATCGGTTTTAAAACCGTTGCAGATCACTTCAATATCTTTGGTCACTTTACCTTCATTGTAAAGCGATTTTACAATATCCATATCGTAAGCTGACGACGTTTCGATCGAAATATCGTTCTTCAAAGCTTCTTCAATCACAAATTTGAAATGGCTGGATTTTGTACAGTAACAGTATCTGTAGTTTTTTTTGTAATCGATTTTCTCAAAAGCTTCCTTAAACCAGCCTTTTGCTTTCTGAATATTTTGAGAAATCTTCGGGAGGTAACTTACCTTAAGAGGCGTTCCAAACTTCTCAACAACTTCCATTAAAGGAATATCGTGAAAAGACAAATTGTTCTCAGAAACATTGAATTCTTCCGTTGGAAAATACAATGTCTGATCAATAAGTTCCGAGTATTTTATTTTCATTTTTTGACAAGTGAATTAAGAATGCAAAATTGCTAAAAAAGTTTGATTTTTTAGTTTTAAATTTTCTTAAAGTTTTCACAGATTTGAAATTACTGAAATCGTTATTTTCTATGTAAAAATCATAGATAATTCCGACCCACAAACACGAGTACATCTCCTTTTTGATATTCAATCGAAACATGATCTTCAACGGCAAAATTTCTCGTCCCGATTCTTGTGGTAATACTCAGATTTTCATGGGTTAATGGCCAGTTCAGACCCGTAGTCGTAACACCTTCTGTGGTGGGAAATGGATACAGTGAAATGAGTTTATTTTTCACATCTTCCAAAACAAAAGTTTTAGGAATAAAAAAATACTCTGAAAATTCATCATAGAATTTGATGTTTAAATTTTCTTTAAAGCTGTAAGCAACCGTCAGATTTCCCAGAAAATGATCCTGCTCTCCTCCACTTCCGCCAAAAACGTCGATATTTTTAAAACCTTTTTCCTCAATAATCTCTAGCGCTTTATGGAAATCGGTTTTTTCCTGATCCGGAGTGTAAATAAATTTATCTTCATAAACATTCTCATCTGCACCGGAATGAGAATCAAAATCACCTGAAATGAAATCTAACTTTTCCAAAGGAAAACACAACTGTTTCAGATAGTGAAATGCGCCGTCTGTACACGCAATCAGATCATATTTTTCAGGATCGGGGAATGATTTCGGGGCATCACCATTGATGAACAACAAAACTTTCTTCATTTACTCTAATGTCTTTTTTATTAATTCTTCAACATTCTGCTCCGTCGTAATGATCCATTTCCCTACATTTTTGCCGGGTCTTTTTTCTTCCACTTTTTTCACAAAACTCTTAGCGTCAATGAGGTCATCGGCATTGGGCTGTAATTCGATATATTTCCTGTACGTTTCAAGCATTCTGTCGACTTCATTATACGTTAAACCCTCCCTGTACAGCAGTTTTCTGTAAGATTTGCCGATGTAATAATTCACAGTAAAATATTGTGGAGAATTGGCATCAATCAAAGGATACGCTTTCTCAAAATATGAAATTGCTTTTCTGAAATCCGGAACTTTTTTACTGAAATAATTAATACCGCCATACCAAAGTGCCGCAGTAAATTCCGGTTGTTGAGCCAGGATTTCTTCAATTATTTTTCCAGCTTCATCATTTTTATCCTGATTAATGAGCGTCAAAGCCAGTTGCGATTTTAAGATCGGATTTTGGGGATTTTCTTTCAAACCTTTTCTGAAAATATTTTCGGCATCAGCAAATTTATTTTTCGAAATCAATTCATCACCCTCATCCAAATAAACCGTAATGTCCTGAGAAAAAACAGAGTAAGAAATCAGAAAAAAGAATAACAGAAATATTTTCTTCATCTTATCTTTCATTCGGATTCCAGTATTCTTCCGGCTCACTGTTGATTTTTGAAATGTATCTTGCCAAGACGAAAAGATAATCTGAAAGTCTGTTTAAATATTTAATCAATTCAGGACGTACTTCCTCAGATTCATTTAAGAAAACCAAAGACCTTTCTGCTCTCCTGCAAATCGTTCTTGCAGCATGTAAAAAAGTCGCTGATTTACCACCACCCGGAAGGATGAAAAATTGAAGTGGCTCTAATTTTTCTTCAAAAGCATCCATCCAGTTTTCGAGTTCTTCAATTTCGGTATCAGAAATAATTAATGGGAGTCGTGATTTTCCGTTCGCCAGCATCAGTTTGTCTACCGGAGTTGCGGCCTCAGAACCAACAGTAAATAAATCAAACTGAATTTTCTTCAGCTGTTTTAAAACCTCTTCATCCGTAATATGACTTTTCGAAATCCCGATAAATGAATTGAGTTCATCAATATTTCCGTAGCTGTCAACTCTTGCGCTGGCTTTCGAAACTCTTGTTCCGCCATACAAAGCGGTCTGTCCTTTATCTCCTGTTTTGGTGTATATTTTCATTTTCTGTTAGATTAAATGTCTAAAGTTATTAATTTATAAAAATAATTAATGACTGTTTGTAATTTATAATAACTTAATTTTAACGGTTTGTTTGTCATTCCGTAGGAATCTAAACTGCTTAACTTTCATTGTGTTGAGATTCCTACGGAATGACAAAATGACTGCTGATTTTAGCGCTGTGTTAAATAACGGATATTCATCTTTTTGCACGACTAAAGTAGTTCTTTTTACAAAAATTTGAAAATGAAATTCTAATGTTCTGAAAAAGCAAACTCCCCCTAGCCTGGATAGCAACGACATCCTTTTTTGTGGCGGATGGATCCTGAAATCCGGGACGATATTGTGGCAAAAAAGATACAGTGGATAGCCGGATTAAGCTCCTAAAAAAAACACTCATCATTGATGACCCATAATAAAAGACCAACCCCGAAAGGCTGGCCTCATTCAAAATTATTTATCTACCTCTACATATTTACAATGAAAACATTTGTGTATCGGATATCCATCTAACGTGAAAAATATCGTATTATTTGAAAAGATTTAAAATATTTTTTCAACATCAAAAATCCTACTGACAAACTGTTGTCATCATCACCTCTTACCTTTGTCTTAACATTAACAAACAAAACAATACGTTATGACAACTACAGCAACAGCAACTACACAGTTTATCTCTTCAGCACAGCTTTTAGAGCATTGGCAGGGACACAGAAACCTGACAAGAAGAGTCATTGAAATGTTTCCTGAAAAGGACTTATTCGAGTTTTCAATTGGCGGCATGAGACCTTTTGCAAAGTTAGCGGTTGAATTAATCAGCATTGCCGGACCTGCTTTAAAAGGAATTGTTGAGGGGCAAATGGAAGAGTTTTCTGAGGAAGCTTTTCAGCCGAAAACAAAGGAAGAAATTTTAGCGAAATGGTATTCTGAAACGGAAGTCATCAATCAGTATTTCAATCAGATTTCTGAGGAAAGATTTCAGGAAACTTTTAACTTATTCGGTCAGTACGAATTTCCGGTGTACCAGAATATTCTGTATTTCGTGGATAATGAAGTGCACCACCGTGGACAGGGATTTGTTTATCTGAGAGCGTTGGGAATTGAGCCGCCTTTCTTTTGGGAGAGATTCAGCATTTAAAATCAAACTAAAAAAAAGCTTTCGGAATTGTTCTGAAAGCTTTTTTGTCTTAAAGAGATTTTGTTGGAAGTTTACTGGTTCTCGATACATTTTTCTACGCTGCGCTGCGAAAAATACTCGACCTGACGAGTTAAAAAATCTAATCTGGTAAAACAGATTGAAAAAATTTTCTGATATTTTCTTTCAGTTTAATAAAAATCTCAGAAGTTCCAAATTCTTTATTGTCATAGCCAATTGGAAATCCTTTTTCAACATATTCGCTGTTTTTATTTAAAGTTAAAACCTGAAAATCTTTGTTAACTTCACCTAATTGATCTGTATGAATGTCTAAAAATTTCACCTGAGCATTTTTAGAAAAATCAAGCTTTTTAAGATCAATGGTTTTTACTTCTTTTTTAAGGTCAGAACAAAAGGTCAGACTCATATTTTTAACATCAATCACCGTTTGCCATTCTCCTGCATGAATTGAATTTAAAATATTCCAGGCGTAGGCAACCGGCTTCTGGTCATATCTGTAGTTTTGTAATAGGTAATAAGCGCGGTTGTAACGGTCTTCCCATTTTTCCTGCTGTGCAAAATCAAACTTCTGATTCCCACCCAAAAAATCGAATTTCTGAGCAGTTTGAAAATCTTTTGTGTACTGATTGTTGCATAAAAGTGGCATCGACATTTCTTTATCAGTAAGCACTTTGTATTTTCCGTCAAGCAAAGCGATGGTTGCCGACTTCCCTTTGGAATCAGTGACAAAAAAGTGACTTCCCGCTGCGTTGGGCCACCAGTCGATATTTGGACCGTCATTCAGATGATCTACGACTTCTTTTACCGTTTTATAATGATCTAACTGATACTGGATCCACTGTGCCCAAAACATATTCGGCTGTTTCGGATTAAAAACTTTTGAGGTTTCTTCAAGATACAGTTCAACAAGGAAAAGTCCTTTTTCATTAACTCCATAACACGGAAAATCATATCCTAAAAGATTGAAAGTGACTGAACCGTATTTTGATGTCCATTGTTTTTTTGAATCTACATGGTCTGTCGTCAGATTTTCCCAGCTGATATTTCTTTTCTGAACATTGCGTTTGTTGACTACAATCATTCCGGGCATCGTTTTCCAGTTTTCATTAAAACCGACTACGCAGTAATCTTTTCCTTTCAGTAAAAATGCTGAACAGGCAAAGGCAACAGAGGAATAAGTAATAGTAATTAACAGTAAGCTTCGTAAAAATAGGGCCTTCATTTATTTAAAATCTTTTGCAATCTTGGTAATTAAATTGTTCATTTTAGTCTTCAACAATTCCGGTTCTAAAATCGTGGCGTAGTCTGCGAAAGTAATCAGCCAGCGCGGAAATCCTTCATCAATCCATTCTGTTTCGAAGGTCATCTCGATGCCCTGTTCGGTTTCTTTTTCTTCGATTAATCCGTAGTAACTTTTGGAATTGATTAAGTATCCCATGATTTTTTTATCGACCAGCAGTTTTATCTTGGTAACCGTTTTTGAGGCTACTCTTCGGTGGTCATTGATCTTTCCGTATTCCTGTGAAAAGGAGATTTCTGTTTTTGAAATTTTTAAAATCCTGTCGACTCTGAACTGTCTGAAATCTTTTCTCAGTGTACAGAAAGCCATAATGTACCAGTAGGTGAATTCGTAAAAAATTCCAATGGCTTCGATCGTCCGGTTTGAAACCTGTCCGTCAACACTTTGATATTCAATCGAAAGTTGTTTTTTCTCGGCAATACTTTCTAAAATAATCGGAATAACATTTTTGATAGAATCGTCAGACTTTGGACTGTAATCAAAAATATCAATCTGATTTTCAATATTCTGAATTAAATTTTTATCCGAATGTCGCAAGACGGAACGCAGCTTTTCCATTGCAGTTTTATAATGGTTTCCCAAACTTTCATGTGAAAATTTCTGCATCAGTTTTTCAGCAGTAATAAAGCTTAAAACTTCTTCTTTGGTAAACATGACGGGCGGAAGTTTATAGCCTTCCATCAGAGAATAACCGCTTCCCGCTTCACCCACAATCGGAATTCCTGCGTTTTCCAAAGTTTTTACATCACGGTAAATTGTTCTTACGCTCACATCAAATTTTTCGGCCAAATCTTGAGCTCGTACAATCGGTTTTGACTGTAGTTGGGTGAGAATTGCGGTTACGCGATCGAGTTTTTTTAGATAATGGTCGTTCATTATTTTGCAAATGTAATCTGTCTGTTTTTTAAACGCAAAAATTTATTTTTTTGTGCGAGATCTTAAGGAGCAAAGGGTAATCAATAAATTGATTTAAGCTATTTTTTTCCAAGATAAGCCGACTGACTTGTCGAAATCTTTGCTGCATAAAAATCGGGTGCTTTTAATTAAACTTTGCGTTAATAATGCAACTGAACATTCTCTAAGCTAACTTCAAATTTTTCGGCCAAATCCTTAGCTCGTACAATCATTTTTGACTGTAACTGGGTGAAAATGGCAGTGACGCTGTCGAGTTTCTTGAGATATGGTCGTTCATTATTGCAAATGTAATCTGTAAGTTTTTAAACGCAAAGATTTATTTTTTTGTACGATATCTTAAGGAGCAAAGGGTAATCAATAAATTGATTTAAGCTATCTTTTTTTCCAAGAAGAGGCGACTTGTCGAAATCATTGTCCTTAGGAAATGTGATGCTTTTAATTAAACTTTGCGTTAATCATGCATCACAATATTCCAGTCACTTAAATTATAAGCTGATCAATTAACAAAACTAATTCTTAAAAGAATTCACCAGCTTATCCAAGTTCAGGCTTCTAGCGGACGCATCAAAAATCTCACGGTAAGTTCCGTTCATCTGCACCAGTTCATCGTGCGTTCCGCTTTCAACGACGTGGCCTTTTTTCATCACATAAATTTTATCTGAATCTAAAATCTGGGAAAGCGAGTGCGAAATAATCACCACCGTTCGTCCTTCTTTGATCGCATCTAAAGAGTTTTTAATCTGTTCGGTGGCAATCGCATCCAAACTGGCAGTTGGCTCATCAAGGAAAATAATCGGTGGATTTTTGAGAAATAGTCTTGCTATCGCAATTCTCTGTTGCTGTCCGCCCGAAAGCTGGGTGGCATCGTGCTGGTATTTTTCGGGTAAATCTAAAATCTGATCGTGGAGATAGGCTTTTTTAGCGGCTTCTTCAATTTCCTCAAAACCTGCATTCATATTTCCGTAACGGATGTTGTCTTCAATACTTCCCTGAAAAATATGATTCTTCTGTAAAACCAAACCGATATCATTTCGCAGATAAGCGTTTTCGTATTGATTCAGATTAATTCCATCCAATAAAATTTCTCCAGTATCGGGAAGATAAAATTTACATAAAAGATTGATGATAGTGGACTTTCCGGCTCCACTTAAGCCGACTAAAGCTGTGGTTTTTCCGTTTTCAATGGTCATGGAGACATTGTGTAAAGCCTGAGTTCCGTTTGGATAGGTGAAATTGACGTTTTTGAGCTCAAAATTTTCAGAAGTCATGGCTTCTTTCAGCGTTCCGTTAGGCTCGGCTTCTTCGTCAGCATTTAAAATTTCAAAATAACCTTCCGCGTAAATCATCGCATCATTCATGTCATCATAAATTCTGTGAAGCTGTCTGATCGGCGAAGAAACGTTGTTGAACAACATGATGTGAAGCATGATAGCGCCCAAAGTCATTTGCTGGTTCAAAACCAAATAAACCGTCAGTAAAATAATCAAAACCATACCAATCTGCTCGATGAATGTCTTTAAACCTTCGTAGATAAAACTGGTTTTTCTGGTGTACATCTGACTGTCCATGAGTTGCATCTGCAGATCAAACTGTTTTTTGCCTTCAAATTTTTCGCGCACAAAACTTTTGATTACTAAAATGGAATTGATTAAATTTAATAATCCTGAAGTCTTCTGTTCACGCTGATTCCGAAGCTGTCTTCTCACGCCGCCCAGTTTTTTTGCCTGCATCGAAGTAACATAAAAATAAATCGGGACAATGATTGTGGAAACCAAACCTACGTAAACGTTCTGCATATACATAATCACCAAAGCGATAATCGCATTGGAAAACATGGGCAAAATATCAATGAAAAAGTTCTGAACAAGTTTCGTTAAACTTTCAATTCCACGGTCGATTCTGGTCTGTAATTTTCCGGAGGCGTGGTTTTCATCACTGAAGTAGGCAACCTTATAGGTTAGAATTTTATCAATCGCAGACTGTGCCAAAACCGAACTTACATTAATTCTGATTTTCTCACCATAAAATTTTTGCCCGAAACTGATAAAAATATTCGCAATTTCTTTTCCTAAAAGTATGGCAGAAATAATTAAAAGCACATGAATTCCCTCCGACATCGGACTGGGAAGTTTGGTTAATTTCTCTACTTCGTCAACCGTGTATTTTAAAACTACCGCATTGACCTGAGCCGTTATTGCTCCTAAAAAAGTAAGAAACAAAGTGCCATAAATCATCAGCCGGTACGGCTTAATGAAAGGTTTCAGCTGTCTGTAAATCCCGAAAATACTGAGTGCTCTTGTGAAAGGTTTTGCCATGAATTGGTTTTAAATGAAAAACGTACCGTTTCTGAGAGAAAAGGTACGTTTTAAAATATTTTTTAGCAAATGATTTACTTAATTTTAAAATTAAATGTAATGTTAAATTTTAAAACATTTAAGGACATTAAGTTTTAAGAATCAATTTGCTTTAGATTATTTAAGCTTTACTGAAATAAATCATTAAGCAAAATGCTAACATTCAGACTTCAATTTGTTGACTTAATTTAAACACAGAGTACTCAAAGTTTTTTTCTCAAATTAGATGTTACAAGTTTCACAGAGCCGTTTCACTTATAAATGCACACCAAGTTTTTTTACAAATTCAACAGTCTAAAACTTCTATAAGCTTTAGCAACTCAGTGAGACTTACGCAGAATTTTTTAAATAAACTCTGTGAACTTAGTGTTGAAAAATAATTCTCCAAATAAATTATAGAAAAAATTACCCTTCGTAAACATAAGTCGTCAGATAATGAAGTTCAGACTTACTTGCCGCTTTAGATTCCGCTTCAGCCTGCTCCATAGAGTACTGCGAATTGATTTCTTTACGCTGAAAAACAAAAGAATTATTTGCATTTTTATCCACAACGTCAGCAAAAATATGTTCGATTTCGGAGTTGGCTAAAGAAGCAAAACTGATATCTTCAAAACCATACATCAGTCTTAGATCATCATATTGAGTAAAGTTCTCATTTACAAAACCCTGCAGTTGAGATTTCGAATCAAAATTCCCTGCCCAGATATTGTAGGCATAAGTTTTCTTGCTTGCCTTGTCGAAAATACTCTGGTAAACGAAGTTTTCACCCAAATATGCTTCTCTTACCTGCGGATCATTTGCGAGTTCTTCAGGTAAACCTTCTTTAAGTATTTTACCTTCAAACATAATATACGTTTTGTTGGTAATCGCCAGTGTCTGCTGTACGTTGTGATCGGTAATCAGGATTCCGATGTTTTTATCGGTCAGACTTCGTACAATTTTCTGAATATCTTCAACCGCAATCGGGTCAACTCCCGCAAACGGCTCATCCAATAAGATAAAGCTGGGACTTGTTGCAAGACATCTTGCAATTTCCGTTCTACGTCTTTCTCCTCCGGAAAGCAAATCTCCACGGTTTTTTCTGACGTGCTGTAATGAAAACTCTTCAATCAGTTCATCACATTTGATCTGTTGCTCTCGTTTTGAAAGTTTTGTTAACTGTAAAACTCCCATAATGTTATCTTCTACAGACAGTTTTCTGAAAACAGAAGCTTCCTGCGCCAGATAACCGATTCCTTTTTGGGCTCTACGGTACATCGCATCAGTTGTGATTTCCTGTTTATCGAGAAAGATTTTTCCTGAAGTTGGCTTTACCAAACCTACGATCATATAAAATGATGTCGTCTTACCTGCTCCGTTAGGACCCAGCAAACCTACAATTTCTCCCTGCTGAACCTGTACAGAAACGCCTTTTACAACCTTTTTGGGACCGTATTCTTTGATTAAGTTTTCTCCTCGTAAAATCATAAAGGCAAAGATAAAGTTTTTTTGAATTTAAATTTAAGATTAAAAAATGACTGCGTGAGTTTTATGATATTTTAATAAATCAAATCGACCATCCACAATTTGTTACAACATCTAATTTAACGCAAAGCCAAACAAAGAATTTTAAATCTTGACTGTTGTTAAGTACACAAAGGCGTAAACGTAACAGTAAAATACGATGTATTCTTGATGACAACAAATTGCGGACAATCGTATAAATCAATATTAATTTTTCAGCAATCTTAAAATCTTCTGTAACTATGAAGATTTTAATGCTACTTATCAAAAACAACAAACAAAGTTTATTATGGAAAATTACGGTTACACAAAAGACGGCAATACTCAACAGCAAAATAATATACCCTATAAATCAGAAAAGAAAATTCCGGCTGCGCTTCTGGGTCTTTTAGTCGGTTGGCTAGCTTTAAATAAATTCTATTTGGGATATACAAAAGAAGGAGTAATTCAACTGGTGCTAAATGTCGTTACCTGTGGAGTAGCATCAATTATCCCATTTATCGAAGGAATCATTTATCTGTTGATGAGCGATGAACAATTTGACAATACGTATGTTCACAACAAAAAAGGCTGGTTGTAAATTTTAAAACAAATTCGCTGATCAGTCTCATTTGAAGCATATTTTTCTTAAATTTAGATTACCAATCACAATTTAAATTTTATGGAAAATAACCAACAGTTAACTGAATTACTTGCTTTAGATTTAGGTGTAAGTTTGATAAACAGAAGACCTTATGCAAAAGAGGTTTTTAAATGGCAGGATATTGATCTTCTCCCCCATTCTTCTGCTGACACTTTGCTGTGCGAAATTTACGAATGGAACGGCAGAAACTGGCGAACGACCAATAATAATCTCATCGGATTCTTATTCTCTGACGAGCAGTTAAAAAACGTAAAAGAACAGCTTTTAAATGTTCCCAAACATCCGGCTTTAATTCCTGATTTTGAATTCACCAAAGAAAGTATGGTGGAATATGGCTTGGCCTTGCCTTCTCTTTTTAATATTGGAATTAACGGAAACATCAACAGTGCCAAAAGTTTTTCTGTACGGGTAAATGGCGTGACGAAGTCAAGAATTACAAATATCGATTCTCCCGGAATTGAAATCTTACGGAAATATTCTGAGTTTACAGATTCTGAATCGAAAACCTATCGGAAGAATATTAAATTTAATTATTTAAGCACCTCATTATTTTATGCCGAAAGTGTAGAAATTTTTCTGGAAAAAGAATCGGGAGTTGGCTTAGATGTAAGTTTCCAGACACAGAATGTGGAAGTGGAAGCCAAAGTTGATACGGATACGAAAAAGCATTTTGTTCTAAAATACTCCGGAAATCAGTCTCCTTTTGCGGCAAAATTTACCAAAGGAAAAGATTTTGATTTTAAATAATTTTTTGAAAGTTAAAAGTTATGAATTATGAGTTGAAATATTTCCGTTCAATTCATAATTCATAGCTTTTAACTCTTAATTTACTTTCTATCTGTTTAAAAGAATCGCTGCCTCTTTCGCTGCATATGTGAAAATCATATCTGCTCCTGCTCTTTTGAAACATGTTAAACTTTCAATGATGGCTTTATCATTATCCAACCATCCGTTTTGAGCTGCAGCTTTCAACATTGCATACTCTCCGCTTACATTATAAACTGCAATCGGTAAATCGATAGCTTCACGCACTTTTGAAACGATGTCCAAGTACGGAAGACCCGGTTTGATCATAATGATATCTGCACCTTCTTCCACATCTTTGAAAACTTCGTTCAACGCTTCACGCGAATTGTGAAAATCCATCTGATAGGTCTTTTTATCTTTTGGAATTTCCATATCATCTTTCGGTGCACTGTCTAAAGCACTTCTGAACGGTCCGTAAAATGAACTCGCATATTTGGCAGCATAGCTCAGAATTCCTACATCATGAAAACCGCTTTCTTCCAACGCTTCACGAATTGCCAAAACACGGCCATCCATCATATCACTCGGTGCCACAATGTCTGCTCCGGCTTCTGCATGCGAAACTGACATTCTTGCCAGAGCTTCGTTGGTTGCATCGTTCAGGATTTTGCCGTTTTCTATAATTCCGTCATGACCATAGATTGAATAAGGATCTAATGCTACATCAGGCATAATTACCATTTCAGGAACGGCATCTTTTATTGCTTTAATGGTATTTTGCATTAATCCATCTTTGTTCCAGGCTTCCTTTCCGGTGTTATCCTTCAGATGATCTGACACTTTCATGTACAAATTAACCGCTTTTACCCCTAAAGAAAATAATTCTTTACATTCCTTAACCGTCAAATCGATGCTGCGTCTGAAAATTCCCGGCATTGAAGAAATTGCCTCTTCTTTGTTTTCACCTTCCATGACGAAAATCGGCATTACAAAATCGTCTGTAGAAAGGCTGCATTCTCTTACCAGGCCCCTCATAGATTCATTTACTCTCAATCTTCTGTTTCTTGAATATATCATTTTGGAATACTTTTTGAATAATTTATTGCAAATTTAATATAAGTTCTATAAAAAACTATTGCGGATGATTATAGAATTTATTACTTTTGTTAGTAATAATTATGCAAATTATACGTTAGATGAAAAAACTTTTACTTTTAATTATATTTATGGGCGCTTTTGTTGGATTTTCCAACAATCTTAAAGCACAGATAAAAGAGCCTTCGTCAACCTCTCAGAAGTCTGATGATGGAGTTCTTACTGCGTACCCAAATCCTGCTAAAGACTTTTTGGTGGTAAAAGCCAAAGATGCTTCTTTGAAAATTAAGTCGGTTATCTTCTACTCTATATTAGGAACACAGGTTGCCAATTATAATGTCAACGTCAACAGAGCTGAAATCAACATTGAAAAATTAAAACCCGGAAAGTATCTCATTCGCTACATTCTCAGCGACAATACGCAAAAGGTTACTCAAATAGTAAAACAATAATATTAAATCCTGATCAACATCAGGATTTTTTCTTTTAGCAAAATTCTTTTAATTCCGTAACTTTCGGATTATTTTTATACTCATTATAAAAAAACAACTGAATGCTAAAAGCTGAACATATTACTAAAACCTACAATGCAGGAAAAAAAACAGCATTGGACGATTTTAGCATACATGTGCCGAAAGGAAGTATCTACGGTCTTCTAGGACCCAACGGAGCAGGAAAAACCTCTTTTATCCGTATTATCAATCAAATTACACAGGCAGATTCCGGTGAGGTGATGATCAACGGAGAAAAGCTTAATCCCAATCACATCAGAGACATCGGTTATATGCCTGAAGAACGCGGTTTATATAAAAATATGAGCGTGGGAGATCAGATTCTTTACTTCGGGGAACTGAAGGGGATGAAAAAAAACGATGCGCTGAATGAAGCCAAAAAATGGTTTGAAAAACTGCATATCGACCAATGGTGGAAGAAAAAACTGTCTGAACTGTCTAAGGGTATGGCACAGAAAATACAGTTTGTGGTGACTGTTCTCCACAGACCTCACCTCTTGATTCTCGACGAGCCGTTTTCAGGTTTTGACCCTGTAAATGCCAACTTAATTAAAGATCAAATTATCGAACTTAAAAACAACGGAACGACCATCATTCTCTCTACCCACAGGATGGAAAGTGTGGAAGAAATGTGTGATTATGTTGCGTTAATCGATAATTCCAAAAAGATAATTGACGGACGAGTTTTTGACGTGCGGGAAAAATTTAAAAAGAATATTTTTGGAATTACTCTATCGGATGTGAACAGCGAGCAACTTCAGAATTTCCAGAATAAATATGACGTTTTCAATTTATCTGAGCAGAACAGTCTGATTTCGTTTGACCTGAAAAATACTGTAAATCAAAATGATATTTTACTTGATTTGGTACAGGCCGGAAAAGTAAGATCGTTTGAAGAGAAAATCCCGAGTATGAATGAAGTGTTTATTAATGCCGTAGGTAATCATTCTTAAATTTTATGAACAATATATATTTAATTACAAAGCGAGAATTTCTTACGCAGGTTAAGAAAAAATCATTCATTCTCCTTACTTTACTGGCTCCGCTTATGATCATCGGATTTGGTGCCGTGATTGGACTGATGTTTAAAGCCAACGAATCGCACAATATCATTGAGGTGGTTGATAACAGCGGTTTGTTCCAAGGTCAGCTTAAATCGAATGATAAACTGGAATACGTTTTCGTTCCTGTTGCTGATGAAAATTCAAAAATCAAAAACCTTAAAGGGAATGAATCTTTAGATGGAATTTTGATCTTGCCTCAGATCGCAGGTCAGAATTTTGATGATTTAGAAAAAAGTACAAGATTAGTAGTCAATACCAAGATTGGTCTTGATACCAAGCAGCGCATTATCTCTGATATCAGCAATGTGATTAGAAAAGAAAAAATTAAGCAGCTAGGCATTGCCGAATCTCAGCTTAATAATCTTGACAGGAATTTTGAACTGAAAACCATCAACGTTTCAGAAGACAATAAAGAAGACTCGGACCTTGCTTTTGGGGTGAAAACCGGACTAAGTTTAGTTTTAATGTACGTTACCTTTATGTTTATCATTATTTATGGAGTACGGGTGATGAGAAGTGTGCTGGAGGAAAAAAACAACCGTGTGGTTGAAATTATTATCTCTTCCGTTAAGCCTTTCGAGCTGATGATGGGAAAGATTCTTGGAGTAACAATGGTTGCGTTAACCCAGTTTATTGTCTGGATATCTATGTCTGTAATTGGGGCATTAATCTTGAATACCGGATTTTCGTCTGTTCAGAAAAATATTCCTGGAGGAGATGAAGGCATTTTAAATAAATTGGATATTTTACAAATATTTACACAGATTTCTCACAGTTTACTGGATTTAAATTTCCCTTTAATCATATTTGTATTTATTGTATTCTTCCTTTTAGGCTATATCTTTTATAGCTCGATCTACGCAGCTATAGGATCTGCAGTGGATAACGAAACAGAAACACAGCAGTTTACTTTATTTGCCATTTTGCCTTTAACTTTAGGCATGTATGGAAGCTTTTCTCTGATGAATAACCCTGACGGACCTTTAGGATTCTGGTTATCTATTATTCCTTTCACCTCGCCTGTTGCAATGATTGCGAGAATACCTTACGGTGTTCCTGCGTGGGAGATTGCTTTATCTATTTTCCTCTTACTGGCAACGACTATTTTTATGATTTTCTTAGCTGGAAAGATTTACAGAGTGGGAATTTTGATGTATGGAAATAAGGCTACAATGAAGGAGATCTGGAAGTGGATTAGGAGTTAAGATTATCTACTTTATATAAAATAAAACTCCCGAGACTAAACGATCTCGGGAGTTTTTTATGTTTTAAATGAAAAATTTTTAATCGAAAATATAGCTTAAGCTTACGCTAAGAACCTGCTCAGATTTCTTTTTGGCCGTATTCGGGTCTTTCGTGAAATCTTCGATCAGATTCGGGTACGTATTTGAAACACCGAAGTCATATTTTACAGCTAATTCAAGTTGTCTTTTATAGCTATACCCAATTCCCAAACCGACCGCGAAGTTGAAGCTGTTTGCTTTCCCACTGATTTGTGGATAATTAGGAACCGTTACATCCGGATCGTAATAAGGTCTTCCTGCAGGTACGTTTTTTACATTCTGGCTCAATAAAAAATTAAACCTTGGTCCGATCATTCCAAAAAATTCTGATTCTGCTTCAGAAAAATATCCTTTGAAATAAATGGGAACGCTTAAATAATTATTGGCATAGACTGCATTATAACCGTCAGCGCTTTTGGCATCTTTATCTTTTCCTGATTCTCCGGCTCCATAATAAGTAACCTCAGGTTGAAGATAAAACTGATTAGCACCACCTATAGGAATTAAAGCTAACGCACCGCCCTGAAAAGCAAATCTTGCTCCTGAAGGATTATGTGCATTTTTAACTCTTGAATAGTTTCCACCAGCGGTAACCCCAAATCTTGTACTACTGAAGTCGATTTGTGCAAAAGACAGAGTAGAAAGTGCTAAAGCTGATGTTAATAAAAATTTTTTCATATGTACATTGTATTTGTTCTTAATGGTTATCCCGACCAGTGTCGGGACAAGTAATGTAATCGCCTACCCAAGTTAATGCGTAGCCTCAATCAGGGAAGGCGATTTCATTATATTCAGTTTTGATTATCCTAAAACTTTAGCAACAGTAACACCGATGTCAGCAGGGGAATCTACTACATTGATACCGTTTTCTCTCATAATCTCCATTTTAGCCTGAGCTGTATCTTCGTCACCTCCAACAATAGCACCTGCGTGACCCATTGTTCTACCTTTAGGAGCAGTTTGACCAGCGATAAACCCAACAACAGGTTTTGTAGAACCGCTCGCTTTATACCATCTTGCAGCTTCAGCTTCAAGACCACCACCGATTTCACCGATCATTACAACCGCTTCAGTTTCCGGGTCATTGATGAACAATTCCAGAGCTTCTCTTGTCGTAGTTCCAATGATTGGGTCACCACCAATTCCGATTGCTGTAGAAACACCGAAACCAGCTTTTACAACCTGGTCAGCAGCTTCATAAGTAAGCGTTCCAGATTTTGAAACGATTCCTACTTTTCCTTTTTTGAAAACGAAACCTGGCATAATACCAATTTTAGCTTCATCAGAAGTGATGATTCCAGGACAGTTTGGCCCGATCAATCTGCATTCTTTATCAGCGATATAAGATTTTACTTTTACCATGTCTGCAACAGGAATACCTTCTGTAATACATACGATTACTTTAATACCCGCTTCAGCAGCTTCCATGATCGCATCTGCAGCAAATGCAGGTGGTACAAAAATGATACTTACGTTAGCTCCAGCTTTTGCCACAGCGTCAGCAACAGTATTAAATACCGGCTTCCCCAAGTGCTCGCTACCTCCTTTTCCTGGAGTAACCCCACCTACTACGTTGGTTCCGTACTCGATCATCTGACCAGCGTGGAAAGTACCTTCGTTACCTGTAAAACCTTGTACAATTACTTTAGAATCTTTGTTTACTAAAATTGACATTTTATTGTTGTTTTAATTTATTTTTTATCTAATTCTTAATGCTCACAAAAATAGCGATTATTTGCCGTAAAAAAAAAGTTTGATTCCGATTTATTCGTCATATTTCTTTAATAAATTGTGCAAATACTTATCATTAAATTTATCATAAATAATATTCTCGATAAGCGGCGCTCGGCATGCCTTATCACTTATTGATGACTTCAATCTTTCTCTGTTGCTCAAAAATCAGATGAACTTTTGTACCATTCCATTTTTTCTAAAATATCTGACGCTTTACAGAACCATGATGACAAGCAGCAAAATAAGTTCTATACCATTAAATTTCTCCGTCATGGAACAGCTCTACCCATATTTCCTGAAAATCAGGGTTGTGCACGAAAATTCTATTTTTATTAAGTGATGATCGAAAAGGAATAAAAAGAAAGCTTAGCTTATTCAATTACAAATTTCTAAGCTTCACTTCTTTTTTCAGATACGTTTTATAATCTTCTGCAAACATTCCGATGTAAGTGCCTTTTTTAAGATCTCTGTTGACTCCGGTTTTGCCTAGTAAGACAGAGCCGCTTTCGATATTGTTTCCTGAAGCGATGCCTACCTGACCCCATAAGGTTACCTCATCACCGATTATGCAGCAGCCTGCAATACCGACCTGAGAAGCAATTAAACACTTTTTACCAATGACAGTATCGTGACCAATCTGAATCTGATTGTCCAGCACTGAACCCTCGCCAATGATCGTAGAATCTGTAACTCCTCTGTCAATTGTACAGCCATTTCCGATTTCTACATTATTTTCGATGATCACGTTTCCTATGGAGATCAAACGGTCAAAATTTCCATCTAATTTTCTGTAATAAAATGCGTCTCCACCCAAAACGGTATTGGATTGTATGATAACATTATCACCAATCACCGTGCGGTCTCCGATGACAACATTCGGGAAAATAATTGTGTTTTTTCCGATGGTAATGTTGTTGCCAAGAACTGCGGATGGATGAATTTTTGTCCCCTCACCTATTTCCACATCATGCAGTGTTTCTGTGAAATTATATATTTTGGTGAAATGGGTATTGATTTTATTGAAATCTCCGAACGGATCGTCAGAAATTAAAAGTGCCTTCCCTTCAGGGCATTCCACTTCTTTATCAATTAAGATGATGGTGGCAGGAGAATTTAAAGCTTTTTCGTAGTATTTCGGATGATTGACAAATACAATTTCACCGGATTTTACTCTGTGAATTTCGTTGGTACCAAAAACCTGAAAATCTTCGGAACCCACAAATTTTGCTCCGATAAGATCTGCAATTGTTTTTAATTTTTGTGGCTGATGAAACGTCATATGTTTTAATGATGTTTTTTTAGTTTAATCAACCCTGTCTGGAATTCATACGCAGACAAGATTTGTTTTTCGGTCTGAATCGCAGCCCGACCTGAGTGGAGCTCTTTTTTATTTTTATAAAAAGTAAAAAAAGCGGGAACGGAGGGCGGAAATTGCTGCCATAAAAAATCAGCAAATAGAAGTCGCTAAAATGCTGTTAAAATAAGAAAGCTGGAAAACTAACGCTTCCAGCTTTATATTACTTTGAATATTTATTCTTTTACTCTTTCTAAGTAAGAACCGTCTTCTGTGCTCACTTTAATTTTGTCTCCAGCTTCAATGAACAGAGGAACCATTACTCTTGCTCCTGTCTCAACGATAGCATTTTTCAAAGCGTTGGTTGCTGTATTTCCTTTTACACCCGGATCAGCTTCTATAACCTCTAAGTAAACAGACTGAGGAAGTTCTGCAGAAAGCGGAGTTTCATCAGCTTCTTTCAAAATGATCGTTACTTCTTCACCTGCTTTCATCAGGTTTGAGTTTTCAATCATTTCTTTGTCTAAATATAATTGAGAGAAATCTTCGTTATTCATGAAGTGGAAACCATTCTCATCATCATAAAGATACTGGAATTTTCTTGTAATAACTTTTACCTCATCAATCTTGTGACCTGCAGAAAAAGTATTATCAATTACTTTACCGTTGGTTACTGATTTTAATTTTGTTCTTACGAAAGCTGGACCTTTACCCGGTTTTACGTGAAGAAATTCGATTACTTTAAAAATATCATTGCTGTATTCTATGCAAAGACCTTTTTTGATATCGTTACTTGTTGCCATTTATTTATAGTATGTTTTTTTTATTTTGATTTGTAAACGGGAAAAGACATTACTGTTCTGACCTGAGTATTGATGATATTTAATCTAGGTTCTAATAACGACCAAGGATGGGAGTTATCACCATAACGACCTCCATTTATATTATCAAAGTTATTATTGTTAATTAATAACTGATTTGTATTATAGTGGACTTCCGATTTTAAACTTAAATCAGCACCAGACCTGAAATATGTCTTTTTAGAATAGTCTAAAATTGAATTTACATTTTTTACCGCTAAAGAATCTTTCGTAATCAATTCCAAATTTCTTTTCTGCTGCCCAAAAGCAAATGCCGAAAAAGCTGTAAAAATCAAGATTAGAGTTTTCATTATTGTAATTTTAAATTATTCTTTCCCCGTTCCGTACCCTTTAACGATACCTCTAGGAGAATTTTGAATAAACTGTAGAATTTCATCTCTTTCAGCTGTTGGAAGCATTTCTTTTTCGATGTGAGAAACGGCCTGAGAAACATTCATTTTCATCTGAAAAATCGCTCTGTAAATTTTTTGAATTTCAAAGATTTTATCATTTGTAAAACCTCTTCTTCTTAGACCTACAGAATTTATTCCCGCATAAGACATAGGCTCGCGCGCTACTTTTACATACGGCGGAATATCTTTTCTCACCAAAGTTCCTCCTGAAATCATCACATGCTTCCCAATTTTTCCAAACTGGTGAACAGCACTTAAGCCACCCATCACCGTAAAATCACCAATCTCCACATGCCCTGCAATACCGCAACCGTTAACGATGATTACGTGATCACCCAGTACACAGTCATGCGCAATATGAGAAGTCGCCATTATCAGACAGTTGCTGCCAATCTTAGTGTAACCTAAAGCTTTTGTACCTCTGTTTACAGTGACACATTCTCTGATGGTAGTATCATCACCAATAATGGTCTGAGTATCTTCACCATCAAATTTCAGATCCTGAGGAATAGCGGAAATTACTGTACCAGGGAAAATCCTGCAGTTTTTTCCGATTCTTGCACCATCCATGATCGTCACGTTAGATCCAATCCAGGTACCTTCACCTATTTCCACATCACCTGCAATGGTAGTAAAAGGCTCTACAATTACATTTTTACTGATTTTTGCACGTTTATCAACGGCGGCTAATTGATGAATCATTTACTCAACTTTATTTTTTGCAACCTGAGCCATTAGCTCAGCTTCTACTGCTATCGTGTCACCAACGTATCCGTAACCCTGCATGTGCACGATCCCTCTTCTTATTGGTTCAATCAATTCAATTTTGAAAATCATCGTGTCCCCAGGAACTACTTTTCTTTTGAATTTCACTTTATCCATTTTGATAAAGTAGGTAGAATAGTTTTCAGGATCCGGCACACTCGCCAAAACCAAAATACCACCCGTCTGTGCCATCGCTTCAACCTGCAAAACTCCCGGCATTACCGGCTCTTTCGGAAAGTGACCTACGAAGAAAGGCTCATTCATCGTTACATTCTTTAGACCAACTACATGAGAATCTGACAGTTCAAGAATCTTGTCAATCAACAAAAACGGCGGTCTGTGAGGCATCAACCTCATAATTCCATTAATGTCAAAAACCGGTTCTTTATTTAAGTCAAAATCAGGAACGTTTTTCTTTTTCTGCAATTTCCAATGACGGTTCAGTTTTTTAGCAAACTGAGTATTTACAAAATGTCCCGGCTTATTGGCAATAATCTTACCTTTAATTTTAACTCCACATAAAGCTAGATCACCGATTACATCAAGTAATTTGTGTCTTGCAGCTTCGTTGGGATAGTTTAGAGTTAAATTATCAAGAATACCGTTTGGTCTGATCGCAACGTGATCTTTACCGAAGGCTTTCTTTAATTTTTCTGTAGTTTCTGCAGTGAGATCTTTATCAACATACACGATGGCATTAGAAATATCTCCACCTTTGATCAAACCGTGATCTAAAAGCATTTCTAATTCATGTAAAAAGCTGAATGTTCTCGCTGAAGAAATTTCTTCTTTAAACTCTGAAATATTTTTTAAAGTAGCATTTTGAGTTCCTAAAACTTTAGTCCCAAAATCTACCATTGTTGTAATTTCGTAATTATCTGAAGGGATAATGGTAATCTCTGAACCGGTAGCAGGATCGCTGTAGCTTAAAACTTCTTTTACAACCAGATATTCTCTGGCAAGTTTCTGTTCTACAATACCTACGCTTTCGATTGCTTCTACGAAAAACTTAGAAGAACCATCTAGAATTGGCGGTTCTGAAGCATCCATCTCCAAATAAGCATTGTCGATGTCGCAACCTACCAATGCCGCTAAAAGATGCTCGCAAGTGTTGATTTTAACGCCTAACTTTTCAAGAGTTGTTCCTCTTTCTGTTGCTACAACGTAGTTTACATCAGCTTCAACCTGAGGATGACCCTCAAGATCTGTTCTTACGAAGATGAAACCTGTATTTTCTTTAGCAGGTTTGATGGTCAATTTTACTTCTTTACCAGTATGAAGGCCAATTCCGGAAAGAGTAACCTCTTCCTGAAGTGTTTTTTGCATATCACTCATTAGTTTGATCTTTTGAGTTATTCTCAAGATTATTTATTCTTTTTACGAGTTCAGGAAGATTCCTGAAATGAACGTAACTTCTAAGATAGTCGTTATAGCTGATCGCCGGCGAACCGTAAACTGTTTCTTTATCGTTCACATGAGAATTCACACCACTCTGTGCCTGAATTTTCACCTGACTTCCAATTTTTATGTGTCCTACGATGCCCACCTGGCCACCGATCTGGTTCCAATCACCTACAATTGTAGATCCTGCGATACCTGTCTGTGAAGCTATCACGTTGTTCTGTCCGATTTTCACGTTATGTGCAATCTGAATCAGATTATCGATTTTTGTTCCTTTTCCGATTACCGTTGAACCGATTGTTGCTCTGTCAATGCTGCAGTTTGATCCGATTTCAACGTCATCCTCAATAATCACATTACCCAATTGAGGAATTTTTTTGAATCCTTCAGGCGTAGGCTGAAAACCGAAACCATCACCACCAATTACAGTATTGGAATGAATGACGCAGTTATCACCGATAATGCAGTAATCATATATTCTGGCACCACTGTCGATCTTACAATTCTTACCAATTTTCACTCCTTTTCCGATATACACCTGAGGATAAATCTGTGATCCTTCCCCTATTTTGGCTTTCTCAGAAACATACGTGAACGCCCCTACATATGCTTTATCACCCACCACAGCAGTTTCGTGAATAGAAGCACCGTCTTCAACGCCTTCTTTTCTTCCCTGCATTTCCTGATATAAATTCATCAGAACCTGAAAAGAAAGATAGGCATCTTTTACAGCAATAATGGTTTGATTGTAACTGTCTTTGGTTAAAATATTTTCCGAAACTATCAGAACGGAACAATTTGAAGTATCTAAATGGTGCGAAAAACGCTCTTGGGCAATAAAAGAAAGATGCCCGGTTTCCCCACTTTCAATAGGTGAAACTCCTGTTATAAGCGCGTTTTCATCACCTATAATTTTTCCGTCAATAAAACTCGCAATTTGCGAAGCTGTGAATTCCATATTCTGCAAAGATAACAAATTCTATTATTCACCAACATTTTTTAGTTTGAGGAATATAGATTTTAATATTCTTTAAGAAAACCAAACTCCCTAATGTCTGGGAAAAGTGAGAATATAGCGTGTCGTTTTATTGGTGATCAATCCAGATAAAAGCTGATCTTCCGACTCGTCAAGTCTGAGGATTTGCCCACTTTTCTGTAATAAATATATCGGCTGTTTGTCTGTATTGTAGGGCAGCAGCGTTCTTTCAATCTCGTGTACAAGTTCGTGAGCGTTATCTATTCCTAAAAATTCGTTGGTACTTTTAATTTTTTCTTCAACAAATTCCGGATTAAAAGGCTGCGACGAAATGATTGTTTTCGGAAGGTTTCTCTGGATAACACACTGACACCAATACGAGAGAATAAAGTCGTCTGAACCCTGCCATAATTTCATCGCATGAATAATATCATTATCATCCATTTGAGTAAATCTTTGCACATCTTCATCGGTTTCTTCACTTTTTCCGCGATTCAGAAAGTACTTTAAATTCTCAGTTGCCGGTAAATCTACTCCCTGCGATGCCAAATATTTTGCTCTTTGTAAAATTTTCACCAGAATAAATTCCGCCAAAGCTGATGTTTTGTGATAGTACACCTGCCAGTACATGAACATTCTTGCGGTCAGAAAGTTTTCAATCGAATACACACCTTTTGCGTCAATCACCAGTTCGTCTTCACAAACATTCATCATTGAAATGATTCTCTGGGTATTTACATTTCCCTCAGAAACTCCGGTAAAAAAACTGTCTCTTTTCAAATAATCCAGACGGTCAACATCTAACTGTGAGCTGATCAACTGATTAAAAAATTTACGGTGATATTTCCCCTGAAACATTTCGATTGCCGTTGAAAGTTGCCCGTTAAATTCGTCATTCAATCTGTTCATTAATAATAAAGAAAGATTTTCGTGGTGCCAGTCATCCATCAGCATATTTTCCAGCGCATGCGAAAACGGACCGTGACCAATATCATGCATCAGAATGGCCAACATAGCACCTTTCTCTTCCTCTTCAGAAATCTGAATTCCTTTCTGCTTTAAAGTTTCCAGAGCGGTAAACATCAGATGCATTGCTCCTAAGGCATGATGAAATCTGGTATGCGTTGCTCCTGGAAAGATTAAATTCAAAAGTCCGGTCTGCGAGATTCTTCTTAACCTTTGAAAATAAGGGTGTTCTATAATATCGAATAAAATTTCGTGAGGAATTTTAATAAAACCGTGAACAGGATCGTTGATAATTTTAAGCTTATTCTGCATAGAAATATACTGTGAGAGATGCAAAATTAAGGTATTAAACTCAATTCAAAGAAAATTGCAAAATTTAATCGAATGAATTTTTATTCATAATGCTTTAAATACTCAAGTTTTTGAAGTATCTTCATACCACATATTATAAATTTAAAAGCCGTAAATCTTTAACTAAGATTTAACTTTTGAACGTCTCAATTTGGCTTTTATAAAAGGCCTTTGGTCGCAATTTTGATACAATAACCATAGAAAAATTAAACTTTTATGTCAGAAAAGATATTATGGATCGATGATGAAATAGATTTACTCAAACCTCATATCGTATTTTTAGAAAAGAAGGGTTACCATGTAACTCCAGTGAATAATGTGAACGAGGCTTTAGAATTGATAGATTCAGAAAAATTTGCATTGACGCTTATTGACGAAAACATGCCCGGGATTTCGGGACTTGAAGCGATACCAATGATTAAGGAGAAAGACAGTTCTCTGAAAATCGTTATGGTTACAAAAAGTGAGGAGGAGCACATTATGGAAGAAGCAATCGGCTCTCAGATCGCAGATTATATCCTGAAGCCGGTAAACCCAAATCAAATCTTATTATCATTAAAGAAAAATCTTCAGCAGGACAATCTTGTAGAGCAGAAGACGATTCTTCAATATCAGCAGGAATTCAGAAATCTGTCTATGGAACTCTCTTATCTGAGAACGTACCAGGATTGGGCAGAATATTATAAAAAGATCGTCAACTGGGAACTGAAATTTGATAAAGTTGCCGACAACGAATTTGCAGATCTGCTGCAGTCTCAAAAAGAGGAAGCTAACATTCAGTTCGCTAAGTTTATCGAAAACAATTACGAAGACTGGTTGAATGGAAATGACAAACCATTAATGAGCCACACACTGTTCAGAGATAAAGTAAAACCTGAAGTTGACAAGGATAAGGTTCTTCTCCTGATGGTTGATAATTTAAGATATGATCAGTGGAAAGTGATAGAACCTCTGTTCACTAAATATTATAATAAAGTTTCAGAAGATTATTATTACAGTATTCTTCCAACAGCAACTCAGTATGCAAGAAATTCATTTTTTGCAGGAATGCTTCCCTCAGAAATTGAGAAACGTTTTCCAGACAAATGGTTTAACGATAATGAAGAAGGAAATAAAAATGAGTACGAGCGTGATTTCTTAGAAGATCAAATGAAAAGAATTGGTTTAAATTCTAAATCAATGAAATATCTAAAAGTGCTGAATGCTGATTTTGAGAAAAAAATCTACGAAGATTTTAATCAGCATAAGAATAATGATCTATTAGTAATTGTTTACAACTTTATCGATATTCTATCTCATGCAAAAACAGATAATCACATTGTTGACCAATTAATCAGGGATGATAAGACTTTCCGTTCCCTGACTTCGAACTGGTTTGAGAATTCTTCTTTAATTAAGATTATCAAACTGGCTGCAGAAAGCGGTTATAAACTCGTCATTACAACTGATCATGGTACTGTTTACGTTAAAAAACCTAGCCGTGTGGTGGGTGACAGAGAAACGTCAACCAACATCCGTTACAAAACCGGAAAAAGTTTAACGTACGATGATAAAGATGTTTGGGCAGTCACTAACCCTGAAAAGATATTTTTGCCGAAAGGGAATTTAAGTTCGAAATATATTTTCGCCAAGAACAATATCTTTTTAGCTTACCCAAAAAATTACAATCATTTTGTAAATTATTATAAAGAGACTTACCAACATGGTGGAATTTCTCTCGAAGAGTGTATAATTCCAATCAGTATTTTAGAACCTAAATAGTTTTTTTCATAGTTATTATTTTGGGCTCGGGCGGAAAAAATCTTCGATTTTTTCCGCCCGATTTTTTGTATTTTAGTACACGAATGCGAAATCACGTTTTACAATGACAGATCACGAAACTATATTACAAAAGCACAACATTCTTCTGCAGGTACAGGAACTGATTCGGCAGGACAAAGTGATTGAGGCGATCAAAACAGTAAGAGATGCAACAGGATTAGGTCTGAAAGAATCGAAAGAACTGGTGGATAATCTCCTGAATAAAGATTTCAACATTAATAATAGTTTTGGAAAAACCAATCTCGATTTTCCTGAAGAAATTTCAGGCAGCAAAAGTTTAGAGGAAAACATTCGTCAGCTTCTGCAGCAAAATAAAAAACTGGAAGCCGTGAAACTGGTTTGTGACACTACAGATATGAATCTGCTGACTGCCAAAAACTTTGTGGAAAGTTTTGAAAATGGCGAAAGAAGTTCCAATCCTGAATCAATGACTCGGTTCGACCACATCAGTGCGCATATGACCAATGTAAACGGTATCGTTACCGTAAAAATGAAAGAGGGCAGCAACGCCGAGAAAATAGTTTATCCGAATGATCCCGATTGGGAAAAAGCAAAAAAGATGCTCGGTAATAAGCCGGAACTTCTCAAATATGAAGCTGATTTTATGGATGGAAAATATCCAACTCCCAACAGACAAAGCACATTGTATGTCGAAAGCAGCCCGTCTGGAAAATGGGTTTTATTTTTCATCGTATTTTGCGTGATTATGTTAGTTCTCTATTTTTTCTATTTTAAAGCCGAAATATAAAACCGCATCAGCAATTTGATTATTTAACTGATTATGAAATTAATTACCTACAACGTCAACGGCATCAGAGCCGCTTTTACAAAAGATTTCCTGGGCTGGCTGAAAACCGCTGACCCCGATATTATTTGTATACAGGAAAGCAAAGCCGGAAACGATCAAATAGACATTGAAAGCCTTGAGAAAATAGGATATCACAGTTACTGGCATTCGGCCGTAAGAAAAGGTTACAGCGGCGTCGGAATCGCTTCGAAAACAAAACCTCATCATGTAGAGTACGGTTGCGGAATTGAAAGCTACGATAACGAAGGCAGAATCATTCGTGCGGATTTTGATGGATATTCTGTAATCTCAGTGTATGTGCCGTCTGCATCCAACATCGAAAGGCTGGAATTTAAAATGCAGTTCTGTCATGACTTTTTAGAATACATAAAAAATTTAAAGAAAGAAATTCCGAATCTCATTATTTCGGGAGATTTTAATATCTGCCATGAAGCGATTGACATCCACAATCCGGTCGGTTTGAAAAACACTTCAGGCTTTCTACCGATGGAGCGAGAATGGATGACCGATTTTATTAATGAATGCGAGCTGATAGACAGTTTCAGGTATTTTAATAACGAACCGGATCATTATACCTGGTGGAGCTACCGACAGAATTCCAGAGCCAATAATAAAGGATGGAGACTGGATTATAATTTCGCCTCATATTCTTTGAAAGATAAACTTACCAGAGCAGTGATATTAAAGGAAGCTGTGCATTCTGATCACTGTCCTGCACTGATCGAAGTGAATATTTAAAACAATAAAGCCAGCTGAATCAGCTGGCTTTATTTTAATTTTAAGAATCGTATTAAATTTAATCGACAATTTCGTACTCTACCGGGATAATACCTTTCTGTGTTCCCCCGATTTCATCGAACGCTGCTTTAGACATATCTAAAGCTCTTGAAGAATGAAAAGGCCCTCTATCATTAATCGTTACAATTACCTCTTCTCCATTGTTCAGATTGGTTACCTTAATTTCGGTTCCAAAAGGAAGCGTTCTGTGTGCTGCAGTTAGTTTTGAATTATTAAAAACTTCTCCGCTTGCTGTTTTTTTACCATTAAACTTGTCGTGGTAATACGACGCATAACTTGTTTTCTTCGCATCTTCGGCATTATTCTTGAAAGAATAAACACCTAGTGTTGAAATCATCATTATGATTACGAGAATGAATCTTTTCATCATTTTGAATTATTTTATTGTTTGACAGGGCAAAAGTATACTGAAACTTTTTACTCACCTATTCTAAACGTTAACAAGTCTTAATTAAAAGTTAAAATTATCTTAATCAAAGCTGTAACTTCCTATTATCAGGGGTTTTAAGTAGCTATGTTAAAAAACGTTAAAAAAAACACCTAAAAGTTAATGGATTTAACTGCTTTAAGGCTGTTCAAAGACGTATACTGTTTTTAATTAATTGATAATGAATATATTACAAATCACAAATTTTTATAAAATCAATGCATATTTTCTCAAAATCTAAACTTTTCTTTCTTTAGAAAATAATCATTGATGAATTTAATAAGTAGACAAAACCATTCATTTTGTTTTGATTATTCCTGTTTTAATCTTTGGGAAAGGTAATTGTTTTAATCTAAACGACGTTTCTATATTTATCATTATCAAATCAAGAATGCCATGAAACTTTATCAAAAAAGAAAACCAATGATTAATCATTGGTTTTTATTCTATTTCTATTTATTCTTTAAAGAAGGTCGCCATACAGATCAAACTCCTCAGCAGAAGTAATCTTTACGTTGGCAAAGTCACCTATTGAGATATATGTATTTTCGGCAGGTACCAAAACGGTGTTATCAACATCCGGAGAATCATACTCTGTTCTTCCAACGAAATAATTCCCTTCTTTTCTGTCGAAAACACATTTATAAACCTGTCCGATCTTCGTTTGGTTTTTCTCCCAAGAAATCTGCGACTGAAGTTCCATAATCTCCTCTACTCTGGCTTCTTTCACTTCCTGTGGAATGTCGTCTTCCAAAACATAAGCTCCTGTATTTTCTTCATGAGAATAGGTAAAACATCCCAATCTGTCAAATTTCTGCTCTCTTACCCAATCCTTAAGCTCCTGAAATCTCTCTTCAGTTTCACCTGGATATCCAACGATTAACGTAGTCCTGATCGCCATATCTGGAACTTTCTCTCTGAACTTATCTAATAAAGCGTTTGTCTTCTCATGTGTAGTTCCACGCTTCATCGATTTCAATAAATCTGAATTGATATGCTGAAGCGGAATATCTATATAGTTACATACTTTTGGCTCCTCTCTGATAATATCTAAAACATCTTCCGGGAAACCGCTTGGGAAAGCATAGTGAAGACGAATCCATTCAATTCCATCAACTTTCACCAGTTCTTTCAGAAGTTCTGCCAATGCTCTTTTCTTATAAATATCTAAACCGTAGTAAGTCAAATCCTGAGCAATTAAGATTAATTCTTTAACCCCAACCTTCGCCAGTTTCTGAGCTTCCTTCACTAATTTTTCAATCGGTGTAGAAACGTGGCCACCTCTCATTAATGGAATTGCACAGAAAGAACACGGTCTGTCGCAACCTTCAGAAATTTTAAGGTAGGCATAATGCTTTGGTGTAGTCGTCAAACGTTCTCCTACCAATTCATGTTTATAGTCGGCGCCTAAATGCTTAAGTAATATAGGTAAATCTCTGGTTCCAAAATATTGGTCAACATCCGGAATTTCTTTGATCAAATCTGGCTTATATCTTTCTGAAAGACAACCTGTAACAAAAACCTTCTCAACTTCTCCTCTGTTCTTAGCTTCTACATAGTCAAGAATAGTATTAATAGACTCTTCCTTTGCGTTATCAATAAATCCGCAGGTGTTGATCACCACAATATCTCCTCTGTCTTCATGCACCACCTCTTTGCCATTGGCTTTCAGCTGACTCATCAAAACTTCTGAATCGTAAACGTTCTTGGAACAACCAAGGGTTACAATATTTATTTTCTTCTTTCCTACAGATTTTGTACGCATCTTTCTATTTTGAGTGTGCAAAGATACAAAATATAAATCTGTATCCTGAACATATTAAAACCACTTATTAATAAGTGGTTACAGTTTTCATCTGAAGAATTTGCTTACGCAATAATTTGCCTGATGAATATATTTTCGATAAATACTGATAGCTAGTATGCCTGTTCGTCTCCTTTTAATATGTTGTATAAAGTTAAAAAGATAATTTTTATATCTAAAAAAAATGACCAATTCTGAATGTACCAAATATCTTTCTCAATACGTCTCTCCATATCTCGGTGAGAAAATATTTCACCTCTTGAACCCATCACCTGTGCCCAACCTGTGATTCCAGGTTTCACGATATGTCTGGTCATATATTTTTTGGTGATTTTAGAATACATCTCGGTCTGTGAAACCATATGCGGTCTGGGCCCGACGATGGACATTTCACCAAGAAAAACATTAATAAACTGTGGCAGCTCATCGATGCTGGTCTTTCTCATAAATGCACCAAATTTTGTCACTCTCGGATCGTTTTTCGATGCAGTTTCAAGATCAGCATTTTTATTGACTGCCATGCTTCTGAATTTTATGCAATTGAATGTCTCATTATTAAGTCCGGATCTTTTTTGGAGAAAAAATACAGAGGTGTTACTCTCGAGTTTAATAATAAGTGCAATTACAGGTATGAGCCACGATAAAAGAAATATCATCACAAAAAGTGAAAACCCGACATCGAATGAACGTTTTAAAATTTGCTTTTTTGGATTTGATAATGGCTCTCTTAACAATTTAAGAAAAGGAACCTCATGAATAACATCTAAATAATATGGTCCTAAATTGACGTATTTAAAACCAGGAACCATATAGATTCTTATCATCTTATGTTCAGCTACATCTACAATTTTCTTATACAGCTCGACATCAATATTGTCATCACAAAAAATAATACTGCTGATTTTGGTGTTTTCTAAATCGTCAAATAACTGATCAATTCCACCCAAATATTTATTTTTTGTTTCGGTAGTGTCCTGCGTGTAAGATCCTCTGATCCCCATTAATCTTCTCAAATTCTGATTAGACAGTAAGGACGTTGCCAAACTGTTTTCGCCAACGAGAACGGTATTAAAGTAAAGTGACTTCTGTCCTAATTTAAATCTGATTTTTTTTCGAAATAAAAAGAGAAAAAATCTGGTTAAAGTCATGAAAAAGCCGACCAGAAGAAAGTAGACGATCATGTTTCTATAATCAATCTCGACAGAGAAAATCAGATTGAGATAAACTAAAGAAGTTATGATCAACAGTATAAATGACTTCGTCAACGCATTGAAATGCAGCGACGATTCGTTAATGGTAAGGCTTTTATAAGGTTTCGTAATAATGGTTATGACTAACCATGAGATATTGAGAAGAATGAAATGGGCTTTATAATCCTGTGCATAATCTCTGTCGTTAAATTCAAAAAAATACAGTTTACCGACAAAGAAAAAAAGATTGATGATAATATAATCTCCTATCAGAAAAATTTTGGGTAAATGTTTTAAAAAATAAACTAACATAAATACTGCAATTATCGCTCTTATTTTGAATTTACCACATAAGATCAATTAAGAACTAAAAATTAGGATTATCAACCGTTATCAGATTCCGAATGTATTAAAAATTTTTTAAATGAAATGCAGGTAAAACTTTATCTTTATCCGAGAGAAGGATATCATCTGCGGGCAGCTGCCAATCTATATTAAGATCTGTATCATTCCACAGCACGCCACCTTCAGATTCTTTATCGTAAAAATTATCACATTTATAAGAAAATACAGCCGTTTTGCTGAGAACAGAAAAGCCATGCCCAAAACCTCTCGGAACATACAGTTGCAGCTTATTCTCATCTGTCAGTTCTATGGAAAACCATTTCCCGAATGTTGGTGAGTCCTCTCTTAGATCAACTGCTACATCTAACACCTTCCCCTCTAAACAAGACACCAATTTAGCCTGAGCCTTATCTCCTTTTTGTAAGTGAAGACCTCTAAGCACACCATAGCTGGATTTTGAAATATTGTCCTGCACAAAATGACCATTCATTCCCGTCAACTGCCCGAATTTCTGCTCATTAAATTTCTCATAAAAATATCCTCTATCGTCCTCAAAAATGGTTGGCTCAATAATGTAACAGTCTTTAAGTGGTGTTTCTTTTATTTTCATAATCCTTATCTATATTATCTGATCACTATTTAATTCTCTTTAAAAATAACTTTTAGTTTCTTGCTGAAAATTTTTTATTCTTATTATCATTAACTCAACAAACATTATCTTGATGCCTCCTGTAGTTTTGGTTAATGTTAATTTTTAAAAGTACAAAAGTAAATAATATAACTGGGCATCTTTATAAATCAAGATTTAATTTTTTTTATTACTTCGATAATATTTTTTTTAATTTTTTCCCATAATTTATTGATGGATTTTCGATAAATGCATAAGAATAATGAGAGAACAGTATTGTTATAATCAGAGTGATAATTAATTTTAAATATCCATTTAAAGGAATTTCAAAATCAATTTTTTGCAGTATGTAAATGATAATTGGATGAAAAAGATAAAGAGAATAACTGATTTTCCCCAAATATTCTGTATAAAAATTACTGGGTCTGTATTTTCCAATTAAAAAAAACAGGGTGATTCCTGAAAAATATGTGATTGTATATTTATACCAACTCTCATTGAAACCCATTTCCTTGTTATAACCTAAAACACAAATAATTGGAATCAAAATAAAATATAATAAGAAGTAAATTTTAGTCAATTTTTCAGCTTTCGGATTGTCAAATAAAGCTAAAGTTCTGTAGTACGCTCCAAAAAACATAAGTGATAGAGATAACGGTATGGCAACTGGAAGTTTAATATCCAGTTCAAATCTAAAATAAGCCATAACTAAAGCTAAGAACAGAAAAACAAGGGAAAGTATGAATTCCTTTTTAATATTCCCAAGCCAGTTTAAAATAAAAACCAAGACAACCAAAAAATAAAAAATCATCTCAATTTGCAGTGTCCAGTATAATCCTATTATATTTTTGAAACCAAGAAATTGCTGAAGCATCGTAAAATTAACTATAAATTCAAGAGAGGAAACATTACCTATGATAAAATATCCCATGAGCACTGACAACCAATACACAGGATATAGCCTGAAAAATCTGGATATTATAAAACCTTTTATTGCTTTCGACTTATCCTCGCCCTTTATACTGAACGGAATTACAAAACCACTTATCAGAAAGAAAACTATAACCGCTATTTTACCCAGATCAAAATATTTTTCGAAAAAGAAATTGATCCCGCCCATGTACATATCTGTTGAACCGAAGGCAAGAACAGAATGAAAAATCAATACAGATAATGAAGCCATTCCCCGAGCAGAATCTAAATATTCAATTCTTTGTTTAATCATTTAATTAGTAGCGTTATTAGATTTATTTTTCAAAAATCATATAGTAAACAGTTTTAGGTTTCATAACAGGAATATTAAAAAAGATATTCTTAGACACTTTAACTGTTTTTGATAAAATTGGTAGTGGATTTACTAATTCCCTTTCCCCTGTATCCGGTATTTCAAAAATTTTAATTTTGACATTTTTTAGATTTTTTAAAAATTTAAGCGAGTTTGTATCATTTACCACCAAACCTGTATTGAGAATATTGTTTTCACTATTATTAGCTAAGACAATAGATACACTGTTAGTACTGTAGGATGCAAAACTTACTAGATTACTAAAATTTGTCACCGATTTTACTCTATTCGTTGTACTTTGGACATAATATTTGTATCCCCACCAGGCAGCTCTTGGGCGTCCGTTTTGGTCTAATAAGCCATTGAGAGAATTTTCGCAGTTTGAAACACCATTACTTTCTGCCCAACAACCTTTGCAGGCTCCGTCAATATTATTTTCTTCCAAAATTTTAAATACCTGCAAGATTTCAGAAGGAGAAAATTGAATCCATTGATTGATAATTTCGTACAACATAATTTTATCAACCTTGACATTAGGATATTTAGGTAATATGACATTTTTTAAACGATCCATATCTTTGTTCAGATCTTTCAGCTCTTCACCCGATCTCCATTCGTGCCAATTTAAAACATTAATAACAATTCCATTATCATTACAATATTTTAAAAAGCCTTCCATCTCCTTTTCGTTATAATGATCAAAAGACGGTCCTGTAATGATGGCATTTTTACCTCCAGGTTGTGATCTTATAAGGTCATTTGCTTTTTTAAAAATTTTATAAAATTCATCTTGATCAAAATCTCCAGAAGCTGCTTGGTGATAAGGTTCGTTCCAAATATCGTATATAACAGTAGTACCTAATTGACTGTATAAATCTTTTACCAAGCTTTCTAATTTGTCAGTCTTTAATGGATGAGGCCAATCTTTGTTATTTTTTTTTCCCGGGTAGCTATACAGATCACTAATAACGACCACAGGTGTTATATTGTATTTTCTAAGAAGCTTTATATCATCTGGTGATTTATAAAAAGTACCAATTCTCCAATATTTTGGTTTCAGTTGCTTTATACTTTCTTCTAATTTATTAATATTTGTATAATGCAAAAACCCAGAAAGAGATTTGACATTTTTCACAGGCTTTAAAAGACTGACATTCACTGATACTGACTCTATATTACTCTGGCATTGAATAAAAAGAGATAAAAATAAGAACAATAAGAGTGGGTATTTCTTTCCTCTAATAAAATTAATATTGATCATAAAAGAGATTTTTCTACAATTAGTCTAAATTTATCATCGAACAATTTAGAACTAAATCGCTCAGCATTTGCGGATGTAGTGAGTGAATTAAAAGTTTGTTCTAAACTTTCAAACTCTTCAACTGCATTAATTAATGACTCCTCATTCTGCTCTTTAAAAAAGATGCCTGTCTCACCTTCTTTTACGGTTTCTAAAACACCACCCCTGCCATATGCAATAACAGGAGTTCCTGCTGCCTGGGCTTCAATAGGTACTATTCCAAAATCTTCTTCTGCTGCAAAAACAAAAGCTCTCGCTCTTTGCATGTGATCTTTGAGTACTGCAAAAGGCTGATATCCTAAAAGACTAATATTTTCGGTGGCTATTTTTTTTATTTTTTCGAAATCGGGTCCGGTACCAATTACCACTAATTTTTTATCAGGCATCATGGAAAACGCTTTTACAATTAAATCAATTTTTTTATATGGAACCATTCTCGAACATGTAAAATAAAAATTTTCTTTTTTATGAAAACATTCAAAATCTCCAGTATTAACAGGCGGATAAATTGTGACAGCTTCTCTGTTATACACTTTTTTAATTCTTTGCTTAATATACTCCGAATTGCTGACAAATTGATCTACTCTATTAAGCGATGCAATATCCCATATTCTTAGCTTGTGCAAAAAATATTTAACTATAAAACCTTTAATTCCTGTTTGTAATTTTGCTTCTTTTAAATATTGATAATGCAAATCCCAGGCGTATCTTACTGGTGAGTGGCAATAACAGATATGCTTTTGTCTTGAATGTGTAAGAACTCCTTTTGCAACACAGTATGATGAGCTTATTATAAGATCGTACGCTGATAAATCAAAAGTTTCTATGGCAAGTGAGAAAAACGGCAGATAATTTCTGTAATGTTTCTTTGAAAAAGGAAGATTTTGAATGAAAGATGCTTTTACTTTTGATTCTTTAATCTTCAATTCGTCTAAAACATTTTTGTCGTAAACAAGCGTGTAGATATCTGCATCAGGATAGAGATTATATATTTGCCTGAAGACTTTTTCAGCGCCACCTAATTCCGTAAGCCAGTCCTGAATAAGAGCCACTTTCATATTTTCTTTTTTAGAATTAAAAATTACTTTTTAATATTTAATTTAAATTTCAAACTAAATATACTGATGTTTATCAATATAATTATTCTTTTGTATATTTTAAAAAACAGGGACCTTTTGCTTCGAGATAATAAGTTTCCTAATTCGGTCACCGTAAAGTCTGATCTTCTATACAGCAAATAAGGCTCTTTTATAAATTGGACTTTTCCAGTTATTTCAGCCACGAAACCAATCCATATATCAAACCCTATTACTTTGTTTTTAGGAAATGGAAGAGAATTATTTAGAACTTTTTTATTAAATGCCATACAAGAACCATAATATGTGTTGCAAACCAGGTTTTTCAGTATTCCGCTTCCTGAATTATATATTGAAAAAAAAGATTCGTTAATGATGTTCAATTTTTCATCTGTTACCATTGAATTGGTTACAACCAAATCATTTGTTGATAACAAAGCAACAACTGCATTGTATTTTCCGGGTAACCATATATCATCCTGATCAGATAAAAAAATTAAATCGCCTGATATTTTGTTTAGAGAATTTTCAAAATTTGCTGTATATCCTTTTTCAGCCTCATTGTAAAAAATTTTAATCCTATCATCATTAAAACTATTTACAATATTGATTGTCTCATCAGTAGAGTGATCATCAGAAATAATAACTTCATCATTTTGACCGATTTGATCTAAAATTGACTGAAGTTGTTCTGCAATATACTTTGCTCCATTGTAAGTTGCTATACAAACGCTAACTTTTACCATTAAACATTATTTTTATCAATTGATAATTTTATTGATCCTCGATTAATCATATTTTCTAAGTAAAAGTTTGACATTAAAGATTTTTATTATAATATTTTATTTATCTTCTTTCTAATATGATTGAGAGAACATTATTAACTTTAAAAATGCAAAAGAAAAAAATGGATTAAAAATAACACTTTACTAAAAGTTCTAATGCAGTATCAAATTATATAATCAAAGTATCATTCTGATTGTCGTTCAATTTTTTGTAAAGCGTCGATAAACAATGCAGCTGAAGCATCCCAACTTTTTTTACCTGAAAAATAAATGTTTTCAATATTTTCTGCCATCCTGTCTATTAATTCTTTATCATTATGAAGTTCCAAAATTGCTTGATATATTGCTTCAGAGCTTCTAGGTTTTATTATTAAACCAGTTTTATTATGTTCCACCATTTCAGGAAGTCCACCTACATCTGTAGCGATAACCGGTTTTTTAAATGCATAGGCAGACATTATAACACCGCTTTGAGTAGCATCTGTATACGGACAGACAACCACTGACGACTCACTGATGAGCTGAGCCAAATTTCCAGGGCTTATATAGGTGTTAATAATCTTAATTCTGGGATATTTTTTATATTCATTGATATCAAAATCAAAGTCTCCACTTCCGGCGATTGTCAGTGTTAAGTTTTCGTAATTACTTTCTGCTAATATTTTCAAAAATGCATCTAATAAATATTTAATGCCTTTATATGGCGATATTCGTCCAAAAAAAAGAATATTAAAATTATCTGTCTGCACCGTTTCTCTAATTTTAAAACATGTTAGATATTCGTAGACACTTAAAAAAGAAGAACTTACATTCTGAGCACATTCTTTATAATATTCTATAAAATCATTCCGTTGGCTCTCGTTGAGCAAAATTTTATTTTTGATGAGTTTGAAGTGAATTTTTCGTAGAAAACTGTCAATCACAAAATCTTCCCCAGAATGTAGAAATGGATCATGAACAATCATCAACATTTTTTTCCTATATGCTAAAGTTGACAGAAAGTAAGTCAGCATATAGTTGTCGATAATGATAAAATCTGGATTTATTTTTTTTATATATTGATGTATTCTGTACGAATTGTAAAGTTTTTTAAAAATATTAGCATTCCGAGTTCCCTTCACAACATATGTTTTTTCTAGAGCCAACAAATCCCGGAATAATTGCAGCTCGTTAACTTCTGTACCTTCAGATATCGTTTTATTAAGTTGATCTTTATTTAAAAAATTATAAATTTCATATAAAGCTTCCGTAAAAAAATAAACATCACATTTTTTCTTAAGCGCATTGACAATGGATACATTAGCATCGAGGGCGAATGTTGATAAAAAAACAATTTTCATTGTGCAATATTGTTACTTTTTTGGATTAATAATTTTATCTAAGTGTTTATTTGCAATATAATAGGCTTTCCCGATTGACGGATTACTCCATAATATATTTTCATATTTCCTCGTAATAATGAAATTAGTTTTATAAATTCTAAAAATCCCAAAGACCAATAAAACGCATGCAAAAACCATTTTCGCCCACCTTTCAAATGACGCATAAAGATAAGGAAACAGAATCCAGTAAGAAACTGCAAATAGCGTAGTAATTCTGTCGATCAAAACAGAAAATTCTGATAAAAGCAGATAGGTAGATGTGGATAAAAACAATAAATTGAAGAAAATATTGACTATCCCTTCATCATCGACATATTCAACTATTTTTCTGTAATAATTGTAGATTAATACAAAAATTGCAATTTTCTCCAAATAACCGACAGTGATACCATAACCACTGCTGTATGTGCCATCTTGAGAGTACCCTTCTGCCATTAATTCATAAACACCTCCCAGCAAGCTGCCTAATGCAGTAACAAGAGGTGTAACAAATCGTACTTGACCCAAATACAAAACATTTCCTACAATGAAAACTCCCCAAACAAATGCCGGATGCAACCTTCTGTGAAGGAAAAAATAAAGAGGAAAATAAAAAATTGCAGAAGAATGAAATAATAGCCCAATACAATTACAGAGAAAGTATTTATATGGATTTCTTTCTTTAAGAAACTGCAAAGAATAAATAAATATAAATATCGCTTTTGAATTTCTTAATAGGTTGATTTCAATAATTAATCCTGAAAAAATGCAAAACATTATAAATCCCAGAACATATTGAGGTGAATATTTTTTAAAAAAGTAATTTAAGAAAAGAACATCGATTAATGTAGAAACAATCTGCAGCAAAAAATAATTAGGTGAAATACTTTTTAAAATAACTAAAAGCACTTTAAATCCGGGTTCGATTTTTAAAATAAAATCATCTGCATTTACCGAGAAAAAGTTCGTAAGAGCTCGGGTATCCGTTATTACGGGAGTAGATTCATAGAGAGGATAGTAGAGCATAAAATCAGTATCTAAGTATCCTCTAAAACCAAAAAAAATAAAAAAGACAGCCATGCAGACATAACGTACCACTTTAATATCTGCGTCTTGCTTTCTCAATTTATTTTCCCAAAGAAATAAGATAAAAAATATCAGAAAAAACACAATATATGGTAATGAGTAGATATAGCTGAAAGTAGGTTCCATATATTAAACTGTTTTTGATCTGCTTTTTTTCACCGCAAGAATAATAGCATAAACAATATGTTGCAGATTCAATTTAAATAATTTTCTTTTTCGAAAAAAATATATACAATCTCTAAAAAATTTTTTTTCACGTATTCCGTTGTAGGCAATTGTTTCTATCCTTTTTGTTAAAAAAAAATTGGACTGTTCTTTTTTTATACAATTATAAAAATATGTATCAATTTTATTGATAGGTATAGAAGACTCTATAAAGTTTTTATACCACTTTTCTTCTCCATCAATTGCTTGCAATTTTAAATCCGCAGATTCTGAATTTGAAATTGAAATATCTGATTCTCTATAACAGAAAACAGGCTTCTGCGTATGAATTATACCACTTTTTTCCGCTGCCTGGAAAGAAGTTATATCATCTGATGCCCACGCTAATGGAAGTTTATAAAATCCATAATTATCATCAAGAAATTTTTTTTTGTAAACAAAGTCTGAGATAAATTGCTCTCTCAGATTATTCATTCTATGCCAAATATTCTCATAGACCGATTCCCATTCAGGCCACGAAGGGCTCAGTCTTTTAACCTCAGACTTATCATCAATAATAAATGATCTGCAGTGATAAACATTCTGATCAGGATAGCTTTTAATGAGCTTAAAAAATGTAGAAAGGTAATCTGTAGTCATTTCATCATCATCACCCATTAAGATAAAATAATCTCCCGAGGCATATGAGAGACAGATATTCCAATTATCTACAACATGTTCGGCACCACAATTTTTTTCGTTTTTGAAATATTTAATGCGGTGGTCATCAAACAGCTTTATGATAGTCTCTAAATCTTCCGGCGAATTGTCATTCACAATAATCAGCTCAAAATCACCGTAATCCTGCTTGATAATACTATCAATACATGAATACAGAAACTTTTTTTTATACGCTGGAATTGCAACACTAAACTTCATCATTAGTAATTTAAAAGACTTTTGTTAACGGTCAACGCACTACTTAATAATTTTATTGACTAATAATCAAAACTTTATTCATGTGTTAATGATACAACAAACATTGAATAATGAGAAATCTTTATTTTTTATCAAATATCTGCCACCACTTTTTTTCATCTGCATGGTAACCGTAGCCAAACTTATTTCCGTAGCCAAAATTAGATTCTTTTACTCCATTCAAGATTATGCCTACATTTTTAAGTTTTTTGTCATCAACAGCATTATTCAGGAAGTCTATATAACTTTTCTCCGTCACCTCAGATCTTGTAACGTAAACAATGACATCACTTTTATCTGCAATCAGGAATGAATCTGTAACTAACATAAGAGGTGCTGTATCCAAAACAATATATTTATATTTATTTAGATCTTTCACCATTTCTAAAAGCTCATCTAATTTACCATTTTGTAAAAGATCAGTTGGATTCGGAGGTATAGCTCCTGAGTAAATAAATTCACAATTTTCGTTATAACCGCTTGGATGAATAATATCCTGTAATGCTATGTTTTCGCCTCCTAAAAACTCACTTAATCCTTTAGCTAATTTCATTGAAGGATTGTACCTCTGCAGTTGAGGATTTCTTACGTCAGCTCCTATGATTAGTACTTTGTCACGCGCTGATGCCAAAATAATTGATAAGTTGGTTGAAATATAAGTTTTCCCCTCTCCTTTTACAGACGAAGTAACCAATATCGTATAGGGTGCTTCTTTAGCCGGCAATAAAAATTTTAGATTAGTAACGAATATTCTAAATGCTTCAGCCATAGGAGTAACATCGTTAAATGACACCAATGCATTGCTTTTATTTTTCAATTTAGGAATTTCAGCTAATACAGGTATTTTGGTTATCCTGTCGAAGTCTGAACGAGTTACAACCGCAGTCTGCATAAGCTGTCTTATGTAGATTACTAAAAATGGAATTAACAGTCCTAAAAAAAGAAATATACCTAAAATAACTAATTTTCTGGGAGCTACCGGCTTTTTATAAACAAATGCTTTATCAATGACTCTTGCTTTCTCAGCTGTAATTTCCATGCTGATTGCTGCTTCTTCTCTTTTTTGGAGAAGTAACAGATAAAGGCCTTCTTTGATCTGTTGCTGTCTTTCAATCCCTCTGAAAAGTTTCTCGTAGGTCGGGATTTTCCCAATCATATTTTCGGCAGTTCCCAGCTGATTTTCGATGCTCCTTTGCGTGATTTCTAAAGATGTCACGTTCTTTTGTAAAGTCTCAGATAAGGAAGTTTTCATCTCTTCAATACGTCTGGTAAGATCACTTACAAGTGGGTTGTCTGGAGTCGCATCCTGAAGATATTTATTTCGTTGAATGACAAGCATATTGTATTCCTGGATTGCCTGTGCTGCCGCCTCACTTCCTAAACCTATATTCAACGGTAAAACCTGGTCTCCTGTTTTTTTATTCAGCGTGTTCTGAAGAATCCTGTTCAGTTCAATCTGCGTTCCCAGCTGCATGATTTCAACTTTGCTTCTTTCTTTCATCTGAATACTCAGTCTTGTATCTGTACCTAAATCAGTAATTTCATTACTTGTTTTAAATCCTTCTTTCTGAGTCTCCACATCTCCTAATTCCTGAGATATAATTGTTATTCTTTTATCTATAAAATCTTTGGTTCTTTTAGACTCAATGTTTTTGTCATTAACGGCATAAATATTATACTGTCTCACCACACTGTTTAGAAAATCCTTCGCTTTTTCCTTGTTTTCAAAGTTCACTGCAAGTGTAATGATGGTACCATCTTTATCCAACAAATCAACCATAAGATTCTCCTGAAAATAATTTACTGTCGATTCAAAATCAACATAGTCAAAAAATAAATCAGACATGTCCACCTTTTTCGGAGCCTTAAAATCAGGATTTTTACTAATCATGATTAAAGCAAATGGCAGATTAATGGTTTTGTCAAAAGTTGTTGTAATATCTTTCTTCCACTCTTCAGATGACAATATTAACTTATCTCCTTTTGAAAGTACGGAAATAGATTTTTTAGGTAAATCAACATCTTTTTTTTCCTGAATAATGCGTATAATATATGGATTTGTTGTTCCGTAAAGCTCTATATTATTAAATGTCTGCTTTGCATATACTGATGCTTGAAAGTTATGATCCTTAATTGCGTCTTCAACAATTGTTTTTGATTCAAAAACACCAATTTCATTTTCGATACTGTTAGTTCCCATACCACTTAACCCACTCAGACCCTGCAGCATACCAACATCACCACCTGCAGCCATCGACATTTTCTTTGCATCCTTAATAAAAACAGAAGTCTGGGCTTTATAGACCGGTGATTTTGTCTTGATGTAGCAAACTGCCAAAATACCCATCAATACAAACATCCCTACGAAATACTTCCAATTTCTTAAATACGGTGTTATAAGTTCTTTAATATTAATCTCTTTATTACGTTTGTTATCCATTTTCTTGGATTGTGTTGAAAAATTTAGATTTATTTAAAATAATTTTAAACTTTGCAAATATATTTATAATTTACAAATTGAAAGCATTAATATCATAAGTATATAGTGGATCTTAAATAATTAAGTTATCACAGCAGGACCTACTGTTATCATCGGTATACAAATCTGCCCATTTTCAAATTTGTTATGATGCAAGGTAATATTCTGCAAAAAAAAAGACTTTTTCAAATCTCTTATCCGGTCTATTGAGTAATATTTTTAATGATCAACAGATTATTGCGTTTTAAAACAATAGAACAATTCCCATTAGCATTTTTTGGATAAGCATTATTTTTAAAATACGTTATGAATGCGTCGTCGTAGAATTATTCTATTGATTTTTTTTGTATAGAACAAATACTAATAAATTAAAAGTGGTGAGAAGATAAGAATAGAGAAGCTAAAAAAACTACTATGAAAGTTTTCTTTCAATCTTTTCATTTTTCATAACAGCATCGTAAATACCTTTTAGAATTGCTTTAGTTTTATCTTTTTTATTTTCCTCAGCCAAGAGTATTTTTATAAATCTGTAGACTATATAATTTTTGATCAAATGTTTCTTTCTAAAAAATGGAAATAGCTTCTTATATCTTTTCCACAGCAACAGATGGTTTTTCACGATAAAATATGTTCGGAAAGCTGAATAATTTTCTGTAGAAAACCCAAATTTAGTTTTAGTTAAATATCCAACTTGATGATTAAGGAAAACCTCTGAACAAATGATTGTTTTTAAATTACTTTTCTCCTTAATTTTATAGCAGAAATCAAAATCAACTCCATCGATGAACATTTCTTCATTGAAGAAACCGGCTACTAAAAATGTATTAACAGGGATTATTGAACCAGACGTTATACAGTCAGGCTGTTCTAAGTATTTTATATCTGTAGCAAAAGTTTTAAGATTATTGTTGATATAATTGACACCGAAAATACCTCCATCATCACGATCATATTCCGAAATTTGCTTTTTATACTTTTCCAAATGCTTTTCGTCAAAATAACTATCCTGATCCAGTGTGAGCACATGGGAATATCCTCCCGTGACTGCTATTTCTGCACCGTAATTAAGAGCTTTTCCAATTCCAACATTCTTACCCATTCCGGAAAAATTTATCTTCTCAGAAAATCCTGCTAAGATCTTTTTATCATACGCGATCAGATGTTCGGGGGTGTTTTCCCAAATAATAAGTTCATCTACCTCATCTACACAAGACCTTATATTCTTCAATAAATCTTCCTGAATCGGGTGATAAGTAACTATTATGGCTATTAATTTCATTGCTGTAAATTCGGAATAATTAATCTTTTAATGTTCTGTGGGATTGATGGGCTCTCCAGGCAAAGTAGTGCATTAAAATATATACTAGAATTTCCGTTAGAAGAACTGAAACTCCGGTTCCATAAACCCAGAAGAAACGGGTTAGAGGAATAACCATAAGGACATTAAATATTGCGGCAAACATTAAATTAATAGTAAATTTCTTATCTCTTCCCAGATTTAAAAGGAATTGCGTCCCATATAGGTTATTAGCAAAAACAAATACCGGAATAAAAACCATGATTCTGATTACGGTAGATATTTCTTCTACCATACTCCCAAACATTATTTCAGCGATAAGCGGAGCAAAAATAAACACCATACCACAAATAATGAAATAGCCTAATGAACCGAATCTAGCAATTCTGTTGATTTGCTTGTAAGACTCGATTTTATCCTCTATAATTTTTTTAGAAAAATAAGGAAACAAAGCGGATACAATCGGTATTTGAATTGAAGACAGTACCCTGATAATCTTTTCTGCAGAACTGAATATGCCAACTGCATTGTTACCCAGCATAAGACCAACAATCAATACGTTAAAATTACTGAAAAAAGTGATTTTAATCTGAGATAAAAAAATGTAAAACCCCGATCTCATTTGTCTGACAACATCCTGCTTCTCCGTTTTTACAAAATAAATTTTATATTTCCGGGCCATCAAAATATGAGTGACAATGAATAGAATGACATTACTGATTAAAGGTAAAATTAAAATAACCAAATAATCGCTCTCTTTCTTAAGAAATATAAACAGTGCGATGGTGGACAAGGTTTTAAGAACTGCACTGAGTCTTGTCGTATATTTTAAATCCTGAATTCCCTGAAAATAATAATATGGAATTAAATTTAAAATAAAGGCATTTATTAAAGATATTGTAAATAGTGCTTTCTCTGATCTCACCTCTTTACTTATTAAAAGAATACATAGAAAAATAAAGATACTGACAACAACTAAGAACAATTTACCTAATAAGACTTCACTAAAAACCTTTCTTTGATTTTGAATACTGTACTTATTTTGTGAAATTTGTTTTGTAGCAGTAAGATTAAATCCATAGCCTATTAAGATACCAAAATACCCTACCAAAGCGTAAGAAAAGGCGATTAGCCCAACTTTATCCAACCCAACAATACGAATAGTGTAAGGGATGGTGAGTAAAGGTAAAACTAATTCTAATCCCTGTATAACGGCAAGATTCATAAAATTAGAAAATAGCACCCTAAATTCTGATTTACCTGAAAATTTTAAAATATTTTTTTTAATGTTCAACTTATATAAATTAATATGGACATTACCATTTCATCATCAATAATCAAAAAAGTAACTGCAACCTTTTATTCAGCCATATAACTGTTATTCAACCTGCCTCTTTATCTATTCATCATATGTAACCTTAATAAATAGCCTTAAATTTTTAAAAAATTACATTCTAACTTCCCAGCGTCAAAATCGAGATTAATTTCAGTGGAGAAACTTTTCAGTTCAGGAAATTGGCTGTAAATATAGTAAAACAAGTTGTTTTCAGGAGCATTTATTTATAGGATAAATCAAGTAATCGATAGAACTCGATTACAGTTTTTATTGAAACTTTTGATGATACATCCATTATAAAGCAATCATTATTTATCAAAAAAGAGAGCCTGACCTTATGAAGGTAAGCTCTAATTAATCATTATGCTATATTGACTTTATGTCAAATCTAATTTTTTTATTTATTTCATTGAAAATTCCTCTAACCTTTCCTTGAACAATCTAAAAATGTTATTACTCTATTATTAAAAATAACTTAGTAGTGAAAATCAGTTAAATTTATAAGTAACCATCAAGCCGCCTCTTGTTGGGATGACTTCACCACTCTTATTCCAATTGGTTGCTTTATCATACCGCTGATTATTATCTTTGAAATACCCTTTGTAGATCGATTGTGTGGTTCCAATTCCTGCATAGACATCAAGACCTAATCTTTCAGTAACGGTAAAATGATATCCACCACTAACTCCTATAATCAAAGCTAATCCTTTCTGATATCTTTCCGTTAAACGTACGGTGCCGTCGCCTGATAATTGTGGGTGATCATCATCATCCAAAACAGGCGCTGATTTCAGGTAATTCCATTTCTGAAGATTGTAGGCAGCAATACTTCCATAGGCACCTACATACCACCCTTTCATCATCTCTTTAAAATAATATCTTCCTTCTAATGTTCCCATATAGATCTGAAGATTTTTACCTCCAAAAGATTTCCAGGGAGAGATAAATCCTTCAGCTTGTAAAGAAAATTTGCTGTTTAAAGATTTCTCTACTGCAAGATTGATCATTCCCAATGGAAGAAATACAGCATTAGCTTTTATTTCTGTCTGGGCATTAACTTTCAGGAAAAAAGAGGTCACTGTGAAAAACGTCATTTTAGAAAACAACTGCATGGTGTACTTCATATATTTTGGATGGCCTTATCTACTTAAAAACCGAAAATGTCTTAAGCAAAATCTGTGCATCTTTTTTAAAAGAGAGCTGATAATAGTAATTTAAATTCATTTTAACCTTTTTCGGGAATAATATTTCATCATTATATTTCAGCGGATCACTCTGCTGAGTTAAAATATCTTCTTCATTTCGAAACATAATTCCTGCTTCACTCGTCAAACCTGGTTTCAATTGCAGAACCAATCTGTCTATACCCTTCAATCTGTCATAGTATCCCGGAATATCGGGACGCGGCCCCACCAAAGACATATCTCCTTTCAAGACATTAAAAAGCTGGGGAAGCTCATCTAATTTTGTTTTCCTCAGCCAGATTCCCATCTTCGATTTGGTTGATGTTTTAGAATGGTAGGTTCTGAATTTATAGATCACAAATACCTCTCCGTTTCTACCGATTCTCTGCTGTTTAAAAATACCTGGAAAACCTGTATCTACTGATGCTACGATTAATAAAACCAAAAATACGGGAAGTAAAACAATAACTGCTACGAAACTTAATCCGTAGTCCATCAAAACTTTCCACCATGGATATTTTTTCATTTGTGAATTCTAAAGGTGCAAAGATAAGGAAAGATGCCGTTTCTTAAATTTTTTATAATAATGACCTTATTGTAATATAAAACAGATTTATTTATAGAATCGTAAAATTGCCTATTGAAAACATGATTAAGAGCAGATAACATATATAAATCGTAAAACTTAATTATTATTTTCAGTATTTTGAAATAAAAGACGAACTTTTATACTATCCTAATAATAATACCCTTACATACAAAATAAAAATAATCTCAAATTTCAACCAATGAATCTAAAACAACAACATAATTTATTTTTTCATGGTATTGCTTTTTCAAACTTATTGCTAGACATTGCCGCTTCGTCTACTGCATAAAGTACGATAGTTGTAAGAAACTTGTTGCCAATTGTATAATTTTCTATTATTTCGGGATATGCAAATTTGATAATTATCTTAAACCACTGTTTCTATATTCTAGTAAGAAAACGATTTCTGAAATAAAAAACTCAGCAAACAAAAACATAAAAATAACATTTCTCCTATATGATTTTAATGAAGACCCTGGCATTAAAATAGACTTTGTACGGAAATTACAACAGTTAATTCCGCAAAATCTTCGCATCATTTATCATTAATTCTGAACATTATTAATCGTGATTAGTTTTTCTAATTTTCCTACTAGGATGCTAATGATTTCATCCATTACTGCTAATTCATCATTTTCAAATCGGTGTGAGCGGTCTGTATACTTTAGAAACGAATTTGTCAACCTGAAAAATTCAGGAGAAATTTTTTCAAAAAGAAATTCAATTTTTTGCAAAGACGGATCGGCATAGAGGCATAAATTCCAAGTATCATCCATTTTATTGAAATTTGGGAAATAATTGTACAGTGAACAGTATAAGTAAACTCGCAGAATTCTCATTAATGCATGTGAGAACAGGAGTAAAAATAATTCATCATTTTCTTCATCGGCCTTTTCCCGAAGAATAAAATACCGCCTTACCGTTTTTATCATTCGTTCGTAATATATACATAAATCTCCTTGCTCACCTGAAGACAGATATTCCCAATGTATCGGAGGATGATACTGATGTGATGCATACACCCTATTCTCCTCTGTCATAATCTTGTGCATAAATTCCTGAGACAGAAAAAGTCGATCTTGTATAGAGAACCGGCGATGTCCCAGAATAATAACATTCACTTTGCCTCGTGATTTATCTCGAATGGATTGCTGTGTATCATATAGTGCACTATCTCCTAATCCTTCACCTACTACCAGCACATAGTAATATGTTAGCTTTTCAGTTCCGTTTTGCGGATAGTTTTCTTTTTTATGAAACATGAAAATTTCTTCAGGAGCCAATCTTTCCACTATAGTTGCAACTACTTTTTCCAATTCGGCATCAAGCAGAACAGGAGTATCTTCAATAGCATTGACGGAATATTTTGTTTTTTTGAAAGTTATCATTTTGCCGAGTTCCGAAAAACGTTCGGCTACCATTTTGTATAACTGTTCCTCTGCAGATTTAACTACGTCAAAAGATTCTGAACTTATAAAAGATTCGTCATATTCTGCTGCCGCTTTTATCGACTCCTCTATTTTGCCTAGAAGGTAGAAGCAATGCTCGTCTTTCATTACGAATACTTTCTGAAGCTCGGGAATATAGCGAATCAAATGTTTCAGCCTAAGATGGATGTTTTTTCCAAAAGAAATCCATCCCGTGAAAAGGTTTTCCAAATATTCAATATTATGCTCAAACAGGGTAAGATAGTTTTGAAAAGCACTAGCATACATATGACTGGCGCGAAATTTTTTAGCTTCTGTCAAGAGTATATCATGGTCATGGTAAAATTTTTCCTCAAAAATATTGAGTTTTTTCTTAAAATCTTTCTTGGTATTATAAGTTTGCAACAATTGGTCTACATTTTCTCCCTTCCATATTATTACTGAGGGGTCAGCATAGTACTGGTAAAAAGGGTTTCCGTGTTTCAGCTGATATTTCGCCTTGTGACAATCAGAAATATATATACGTACTTTATGTTTTTCTGCTGCCTTTCCTATCCACGGTCTTTTGCGGAGCATTTCGGCTTCCTTACTCTCTTTCATCAGAATAAATACCTCAGTGTATTCTGAAGTTCCAATTTTGGACAAATGAAGTTGAAGCACTGAGAATTCCTGAATAGTCTGTGAGATCTGATTTCTGATGACTTCATTCTGTAAAGGAATTTCAATTTTGTTTTTTGTTTCCATTGTTATTTACTTTAAATGTTACAACACAAATCTCATTAAGACAAAGAAGGTATTCAAGTTTGAAAACGGATATTATATTCTTGATTTTGAATATTTTACTTTTATGTTGAAAGGTTTAGTCAGTTTTGAGAAAATAATTATATCAGCCAACACTTTAAAAGGTTCAGTAAGGAATTTTGGTTTATTTATAATTTTGATGTTTGATTCTCGATATAATTTTACAATGCAAAAAACACTAGAATTGGTAGAGTTTACAGAATGTATAAATAACTTATTATCGTTTCAAATCCTTTTCAATAATAGACTCTTCAGCGTCGAATTGTTGTTTAACATATGCAAGGTGGAAAACCATGAACGGATTCGCAGATTCTTAAGGAGCAAGAATTTCCAAAAAGGGGTTTAGAAACTACTGTATTTAATTCTCATTATTAAGTATATGCATAATCGAAAAGGTGTCAACCACATCCAAGGAATTCTTTTATTTCCCATTCCCCAAAAATTCAACTGCGACATTAGTTTTGTTTTTTGCCATATTCGTCACTATTCATTTCTTAACAAGTAAAGAAGCTATAAAAAGGTATTTTATTCTTAAATCGAATTATATAGTCACTGCAGTAGGATTTTAACCGTAAATTTTTTAACTTTACTTCTTAATAATTGCAACAGAATGACTGTATCTTTACAGCTTGGGAAATAAAGATCTATGGAACAAAATATACATCAAGGACGCAACGTCAAACGTTTCAGAGAAATGCTGGGTATTAAACAGGAGGCCTTGGCTTTTGACCTAGGTGAAGACTGGAACCAAAAGAAAATATCTTTGCTTGAACAAAAGGATGTAATAGAAGATCCTGTGCTTCAAAAAATATCTGAAATATTGAAAATTCCTGTGGAAGCTTTTCAGAATTTTGATGAGGAGCACGCGGTAAACATTATCGCTAATACTTTTCATGACAGTGCCGTTGCCAATACTTTCAGAGATGAATCACAAGTTAATTTTAATTGTTCATTCAATCCATTAGATAAAATAGTGGAGTTGTATGAGCGCATGCTTCAACAGCAAAAAGATATGATTGATAAGCTTGAAAAGTTGATAAAAGTTAAATAAATATTTTATATTAAATGTAATATTATCTGGTTTTCAAGAAAATCTTTCACGAAAAGAACTTTGTAATTGTGTCTTTAATTCTTGATCTATCGTTATCTGAAAGATTTGATCCCGAAGGCAGGCACAAACCTTTATCAAATAATTTTTCCGCAACATCCGCTCCGTAGTATGGAGCGTTTTTAAAAACTGGCTGCAAATGCATTGGTTTCCAAAGAGGTCGTGATTCAATATTATCTTCTAAAAATGCCAATCTTAAAGCTTCGCGATTTTTACCTGCAATATTTTCATCTATTACTATTGCAGACAGCCAATGATTAGAATAAAAATCTTCTGTTGGTTCACTGAATACCTCTACTCCAGCAATATTTTTAAAAATATAAATATAGAAATTGTGCATTTTTCTTCTTGCTTCTACTCTGTCGTTTAAAACTTCCACTTGTCCACGGCCTATTCCTGCAACAATATTGCTCATTCGGTAATTGTATCCGATATGGGAATGCTGATAATGCGGTGCACTGTCTCTTGCCTGTGTCGACAAGAAAACTGCTTGATGTTCATCTTCCTGATTATGGCAAACCAAAGCTCCGCCACCAGAAGTTGTAATAATTTTGTTGCCGTTAAAAGATAGAATACCGAAACGACCGAATGTTCCACAAGCTCTGCCTCTGTATGTTGAACCTAAAGCTTCTGCTGCATCTTCAATTACCGGGATTCCATATTTTTCAGCGATTGTTGTAATATCATCCATTTTTGCAGGCATCCCGTATAAATGAACAACGATGACGGCTTTCGGTATTTTGCCTTTTGAAATTCTGGCTTGGATCGCTTCTTCTAAGGCAATGGGACACATATTCCAGGTTTCTTTTTCGGAGTCGATGAAAATTGGGGTTGCACCGCAGTAGGCGATGGGATTTGCTGATGCACAGAAGCTAAACGTAGAAGTTATTACCTCATCATTTAGTGAAACTCCTAACATTAATAAAGAAAGATGGATTGCAGAAGTTGCAGAATTTAACGCGCATACTTTAACATCATTATTTAAAAAAGCTGAAAGCGACTTTTCAAATTCATAGATATTTTCTCCCTGAGATGTGACCCAATTTTTTTGTAAGGCATCTTCAATATAGGAAAGTTCATTACCTGACATGTGAGGTGGGGAAAGCCAAATCTTATGTTGCATCAATTACTTTTAAGATATAATATAAATATTCTTAGACTGCTCAGAAATCCACCAACATTCTCACTTTTACAAAAAAAATTAAATAGATAGATTTTTCTTCAAAAAAAAACAACACTTACAAAATCAACTTCTTTAGATATTCTCCATATCCACTTTTACCATATTTCGCAGCGGTTTCCAGCAATTTTTCTTCATCGATAAAACCATTTCTGAAAGCAATTTCTTCAATACAGCCGATTTTGAACCCCTGTCTTTTTTCGATAACGCTTACAAATTCTGAAGCATCCTGTAAAGAATCAAAAGTTCCGGTATCCAACCATGCGGTGCCTCTGTCAAGTACTGCAACTTCTAATTTATCTTTGCTTAGATATACGTTGTTGACATCAGTGATTTCCAGTTCACCTCTTGGAGAAGGTTTGATGTTTTTTGCTATTTCCACGACATCATTATCATAAAAATATAATCCGGGAACTGCGTAATTTGATTTGGGAGTCGCTGGTTTCTCTTCAATCGATTTTGCCTTGAAGTTTTCATCAAATTCTACCACGCCATATCTTTCAGGATCTGCGACATGGTAAGCGAAGACAACTCCTCCGTCTGGATTGGTATTGTTCTTCAGTAATGTCCCCATTTCTGAGCCGTAGAAAATATTGTCTCCTAAAACCAAAGCCACAGAATCATCTCCGATAAAATTATCTCCTAAAATAAATGCCTGTGCAAGACCATCCGGACTCGGTTGAACAACATATTCAATGTTACAGCCAATTTGTGAGCCGTCTCCCAAAAGTTTAATGAAACCAGCCTGATCATGGGGTGTAGTGATAATCAAAATATCTTTAATTCCCGCCAGCAATAAGGTAGAAAGCGGATAGTAGATCATTGGTTTGTCGTAAACCGGCATCAGCTGCTTGCTGACAGCTATGGTAAGAGGAAATAGTCTTGTTCCTGAACCACCTGCCAATATAATTCCCTTCATATTGAATATTTGTTTAATGATTAAATATTTTTAGCAAAATTTTCAAAAGAAGAGGCGTTCTGATCTTTTTCTGAGATAATCATTTTATCTTTTGGAATATTCCAGTCTATATTGAGTTTTTCGTCATTTGGACATACTCCATTTTCAGAAGATTTATCGTAAACGTTATCACACTTGTAGAAAAAAACGGCAGTTTCTGATATTACCGAAAAGCCATGTAGAAATCCTCTCGGTATAAATAATTGCTTTTTATTTTCTGCAGAAAGTTCGACAGCCACGTGTTGCCCAAAAGTAGAAGAACCTGGACGTACATCAATGGCAACATCTATCACTGTTCCTTCAATTACTCTTACTAGTTTTGCCTGGGAAAACTCACCTTCCTGCATATGTAAACCTCTAACAACTCCATATGATGAGCTTGATTGATTATCCTGAACAAATGTAGGCTTATATCCTAAAATGCTTTCCAATTTATTTTCACTATATGCTTCAAAAAAATACCCTCTTGAATCTTCAAATATTGTCGGTTCAAAAATGAAACATCCCTGTAATTTTGTCTCTGTAGCTTTCATATTAACTATTATATTGACCGTCATAATATTTCTGATAATCTCCGGAAGTTACATTTTCCAGCCACTCCTTGTTTTCCAAAAACCAGTCGATTGTTTTTCCGAGACCCTGTTCGAAAGTTACAGAAGGTTTCCATCCTAAATCATTGCTCAGTTTATTGGCATCAATTGCATAACGTTTATCGTGTCCCGGTCTGTCTTTTACATAAGTGATCAATTTTTCTGAATGACCTGCAGGATTTCCAAGCTTTTCATCCATCTGTTTGATCAGTTCTTTTACCAAATCGATATTCTGCCACTCATTGAAACCTCCGATGTTGTATGTTTCTCCGGTTTTAGCTTCGTTGAAAATCTGGTGAATTGCTTTGGCATGATCCATTACAAATAACCAGTCTCTTGTGTATTTTCCGTCACCGTATATTGGTAAAGGTTTTTCATTAATGATATTTAAGATGCAAAGCGGAATCAGTTTCTCAGGGAAGTGATTCGGTCCGTAATTATTTGAACAATTTGAAACGATAAAAGGCATTCCATACGTATTTCCATAAGCCCTTACCAAGTGATCCGAAGCTGCTTTTGAAGCAGAATAGGGAGATTGCGGATCGTAAGCGGTTGTTTCAAGGAAAAATCCTGTTTCACCTAAACTTCCGTACACTTCGTCTGTGGAAACTTGATAAAACAAATTCGTTCGCTTTTCGTTCGGGAATCTTCCGTGCGTGTGATCTGGGTTTAATGTCCAGAATTCTTTACAGAGATTCAGAAGATTTGCTGTTCCGTTGACGTTGGTGTTGATAAATGCCATAGGATCTGTAATACTTCTGTCAACATGGCTTTCTGCTGCTAGATGTATAACTGCATCCGGATTGTATTTTTCAAAAACCTTTCTTAATTCTTCAGGTTTTGTGATATCTGCTTTTTCGAAAACGTAGTTTGGTTCGTTTTCAATATCTTTTAAATTCTCAAGATTTCCGGCGTAAGTCAATGCATCAAGATTGATGATGGTAGAATCCGGATTGTTCTTTACAAATTCACGAACTACGTGTGATCCTATAAATCCTGCTCCGCCTGTGACAATGATGTTTTTCATTTATATTTATTTAATTCTATCTCCCTGGCCCTTTCCACCCACAGTTGAAAAAATATAACTGAAATAGTCAGATATTGTTAAAGTTCTAAGCATTTCAGCATCCTTTTCCGCCAATTCTACAGGAGTTGACATATCAATTTCATTAATTTGTGCGAGACCTGTAATACCAGGAACAGCGTTATAAACACCTCTCCTATCTCTTTCTTCAATCAATTCAATCTGATTAAAAAGGTTAGGTCTTGGCCCAACCAAACTCATATCTCCAACTAAAACATTAAAGAGCTGAGGCAATTCATCAAGCTTAGATTTACGAAGGAAACTTCCGAATTTTGTAATTGTGATATCTTTAGACAAATGTGTAGCTACAGACTTGGTATTTACAGGCATCGTACGAAATTTTATAAGTTTAAAAGGCCTCTTATGGCGGCCTACTCTTTCTTGTACAAAGATTGGTGATCCTGTATCGAATAATCCGATAATGTAGAGAACTACTCCAATCGGCCACAAAAAAAACAGTCCGAAGAATGAAAATAGAAAATCAAGTATGCGTATCATATGCTTAGTTCAAATATTAAATTATTTTGTTTTAAAACTATATATTGTCTGTATTAAACCATCTTCTGCAGAAACAGGAAGTTTTTCAATTCCTAATGCAGATTTTATTTTTTGGTTAGACACCACGTAAGATTCTGTCAGCTTTTTAAGTCTTTCAGAACTTAAAGGTAAATGTAACTTATCTCCAAAAAACGCAATTTTCTCAATCAAATTTTTCGAAACGTTCCACAATTTAGCTTTTTTGCCAAGCGCTCGATTAACCGTTGTAATCAGCTCATTCGTAGAAATTGATTTGTCATCTGCAAAATTATAGATTCCAGATGGTAAATCTTCTTTCATCAGCATCTGACCAATCAAAAAATTAAGATTATCGATACTCAAAAAAGATCTTTTATTCTCAAAGGCAGCTAAAGGCCACGGAATTCCTTTTTCTACTATTTTATATAAAAGATTAAGATTTCCTTTATTTCCAGGACCGTGAATCATACAAGGACGAATGATAAAAAGTCTTTTATTTTCTGGTAGTTGTTGTGAAAGTAAATGTTTTTCAGCGTCTAATTTTGATTTTCCGTAAGGAGTTTTTGGATTTGAATGGTGATTTTCATCCAAGACCCCATCAATACTATCTGCGGTTGCTTTCACAGAACTGAAATAGAAAAAATCTCTGCAATCAGAATTTAAAAAATCTTTAAAAAGCCGAATGGTTAAATCTCTGTTCACTTTAAAATACTCTTCCTCATCGGAAGTATTGGCTGTATCGTGTGCTTTACCAGCAAGGTGAATTATAGCTCGAGCTTCCTCCAGTATTGCTGTTGACCAATCTCTCTTTCGTAAAGATAAAGCACTTATTTCCCAATTTTTAGTTTTCAAAAATTGAGAGAGATTTCCTCCTACAAAACCGGATGCACCTGTGATGATAAGTTTGTTCATTATTTTTTAAATTGATTCAGTGTCTCTTTATTAAATTTAGTTCGTTCTTCATCAAAAAACCAACCCCATTTATTAAAGTAAGTTTGTGCTGAATTCAAGAATATTTTAAATAATCGTTGATTTCGATTTGCACCTGAGTGATATCCATGATAAACAGAGACATTTGGGAAGTAAATTGTTTTATATTTCTGGTGCATCCTTCTTGATAAATCCCAGTCCTCAAAGTACATAAAAAAATTTTCGTCATATAAGCCAATTTCCTGAACAGCATCCAAATTCAATAGCGTAAAGCATCCTGAAAGAATCGGAGCATTGTAAATCATATCATTGTCAACAAACCGCAATTCATACTTTTCGATAAAGTCATTGTAAATAAAACTCGGTTTCTTAAACTTTCGCATCAGAACACTATAAAGTGACGGCAATAGTTTTGGAAGGTTTTGCACTGTACCGTCCTCATTTAAAATCTGGGGCATCATCATGCCAACATCCGGATTATTTTGCATGTACGACACCATCGGTCCAATAACGTCATCACTAAAATGAATATCGGGATTAACAACAAAATGATATTTTGACTCTTCTTCTATCGCTTTTTTAATGGCAATGTTATGAGCTGCACCAAAACCAGGATTTGAGGGTGTATGAATATATAATATTTCTCTATTAATTTCAGTTAATATTTTTAAACCATTGAATTGCGAGTTATCTATTAGGAAAAGCTTAAGAGTAGAATTCCTAAAAAAAAGACTTTCGATTGTCTTTTTTACTTCTTGAATGTCATTATTGTATAATACTATTGAAGCTGTCATTTTCTGTTTTCTTTAATTGCTTGTTGATAAATTGAGTAATATTCATCAACCATATTTCCTACACTGTAATTACTTAAAATCTTTTCATTCACATTTTGTGCATAAGAATCTTTATTATCATTTGCTCTTTGAATTGATAACACAAGTGATTCAATATTATCTAAATTAAAAAAGCATACCTCTTCATCGTTAAATAATTCTCTAAACAATGGAATGTCTGAACACACTATTGGTAGATTTTTTTGACCTGCTTCTAGAAGAGATAGAGGAAAACCTTCAGAATATGATGTCATGGCATATAAATCAAATAATTCTAGATAATCAATTGCATTTTTTTTATATCCTAAAAATAAACATCTGTCACTGACTTTCATTTTATTAGCTAAGGATACAAGATTATCATATTCTATTCCATTTCCAATTATTACTAAAGCATATTCAGGAAGAAATTTTATAGCTTCAATCAATTGATGGATACCTTTTCTTTTGGTTAACAAAGCAGTAACACCAATAATCTTATATTTTGATTTCAAAGATTTAATCAATTCATCATCTACTATATTTAAAGTATCAGAAATTGCTCGTCCGTTATATATAGTATGTAATAATTTCCTATCAATTCTTGATTTATATTTTTCCTTCATTACGTTAGATAAAACAATAACTTTGTTGAACGGTCTAAAAATATAAAACCATAAATATTCCATTAAAAATCCCACAAAAACATTATAGGAAGATGACAGATTCATAAATATATCTTGATGCAATGTAGATATTTTAACTGTATTTTTCAATTTTTTCCTATTCAACCAAATATAAAAATCCGGTCGCAGCATATGGCTATGTATTATATCATAATCAGACAAATCTGAATGAAATTTAAGTAAATTAATATTATTATTTGAATTACCAACAAAATCTAACTCAACTTCTTTATCAAAATAAAATATGTCAAATTGATAATTTGGATATTTGAATGCGAAGCCTTCGATAATGTCTTTGGCGACCGAAACTGGTCCTTTATTAACTAATGCTGGCAATATAACTGCAACTTTAACAAACATTTTTTATGATTAAGTAATTAAATTAAACAATAAAATATCCCTCCTTTTCACCCTAATGAATTATTTCCAAATACAATATTTATGAGAAATAAGCCAAACAATTAATTATATTTCTGAATTAGAAATTTTTATTTAATCTAAAGGCATATAAAATAAATGCTTGTTCTTATATAGTTTTCCTTGTAAAAGTATTAACAAAATAGAATAGGATGATATAAACTAAAATAGATAATATTATAAAAGCGAATTCGTTAGAGACCCCACTCATTACGACATACAATGTCAGTATCAAAGCCAGCTCCATATTATATTCAAATTTTAAACGCTGAAATAATTTAAAAATTATTATTATATATGCGTAAAAACTAAACATATTTATAATTAAAAGAATTGGAGATTTGAGATATGATATATATAAATTACCCTGTGTACCTGCCATATATGCAACATTATCTTCCAAATCGCCATAATACAATTTAAAAACCATAATTTCTGGTCTTACTTTTGGAATAAGTTCTACACTAAAAACTCCTAAAGCTTGTTTTTGAAAGTAGAAGAAATCCAAATCTTTGACTGAATCACTGAAATACGCTGACTCTTGTAGTATCATTGCAGAATCTGAAAAACTTGACATTCGTCCGAAAAATTTACCTGTAACCGGATTTGTATAATCTTCTTCTTTGTCTCTTAAATTATTTCTAATTGAATATAATGTTGATACAAGTAATGGAAAACTAATAATACAAACAATAAATTTGATTTTGTTTCTGTAATATAAATTCCTCACTTCGAAATTATACTTAATAAACATAATCATTCCAATATACATAAATGACCCTAAACCGGCCCGGAAATATGCTAGTACAAGTAAAAGTAGGAGAATCATTAAATCCCTCTTATCGCCTTTATTAGTGCATAAAATAAAAACAAAAGCCCCATACAGGTAATTAAATCGGTTCATAATCTGTATGATTAGTTTTATACCTTCCGGAGCAGTATATGCATCAGCACCCATTATCCCCACACCATAAAGAATTGTAACTATGATATTCCAAAACATTATTAAAACTAGAAATTTAAAAAAGAAATTCATAGGTATCTGAATTTTTTTTCTAAAACGATTTGTTTTACTAAATCGTAGATAAACTAAAAATAACAAAACGAAAGGTATTATGCTGGTAAATAAATTGAAAATTAATTCAATCGTAGTAATTTTAACTTCAATACCAAGAAAATCACCATTGTAACTTTGTGTAAATATTGCATAGAAAAAACTAATTATAGCAGATAATATAAAAATATATACTAAAGATTTTCCTTTTTGCGTATTATCTATTATTAATTTCATCTAACTGTATTTTGAAAGATTTACCTATCTCTTTAAGGTCTAACAAATAAGTAGCATTCTTGAGATTTGATAAGAAAATATTATCATTTTTCATACTCCCTTTAGCTATATAGTCTTTTAGTTCATTCAAATCTTTTGCTAAAAAACCTAAATCCCCTAATTTTTCAAAATAATGATTAAAAAAAGAATTATCAATGGCCAAAATTGGTTTTTGATATTTAATTGCATCAAAAAATGTTCCGCTGGGGCATAAATCATAAAGAGTATCTTTTTCAAAAAAATAAATGAAAAAATCTGATTCGTTCAATTCATTTCTGAAAATATCATAATCCATAAATTTATTTCCTTTTTCTATAACCAATCCGTTGCTATGAGATAAAACTTCTGGTGAAATATTGCCAATATGTTGGAATATTATTTCACCTCTTTTGATTTCTTCTTCTAATAACTTTGCTAGTTTATAAATATATTGAGAATTTTTATTAATTAAACCGGTTCCTATGCCTGATATTATCACTGGTTTTGACCTAATTTTCATCGGCAAATCACTTTTAAAATTATAAGGATGGTCAATACTGATTACATTACGTGAGTCATAATTTTTAAATTTGCTAAAAAAAAGTCTTCTTACTGATTCACCATAAAATAAAACAGTAACATTTTTGGAACGAAAATTAAAAAAAAATCTCTGAACATAGCCAAAAATTTTACTTAAAATTTTTGGCTTTCGCATTGATAAAACACCTAAATCTCCATGCTGACAAAGGATAATTTTTTGATTAAAAATGAAAGAAAATATATTTAAAAAAAATTGAGTAAAAGGATAAGATGAAAAAAAGAAAATTAATTTAGACTTTTTCTTATGTGCTAAAATGAAAATCTTAAAAGCTAGAAATACCTCTCTCACAACTTTTAGAGGAATTGCTATCTTTTTTAACTCAAATTCACCACTATATTGAAATGTTTTCCAACTTATGTTATTATATTCATATTTTTCTGCTATAATATCTTTGTGCAAATTATCACAAAAAATAAGAATTTCATCATTCAATTCATCATCTAAAATTTTTAACATACTAGAATTAACACCAATATGTTTATTACCTTGCATTTGCAATTCTGCCGCAATAATCATTATTTAATGTATTTAATGTTATTTTTCATATAAGACATCAATGAATCAACATTATCAATCAAACTTACTTTATATTCCATTTTTCGATTTTTATACTTCTGATTTCTTAAATAATTACCAATTTTTCTTTTTGTATAATACTTTAAAAAAGAAATAATTGTAACTGGAATATTAGAAAAATGATGAACAAGCATTGGTTTGATGTAAGAAAATAAATAAGGCTCATTAGCTATCATGGTTGCATATAAAGCAGTATAATTAATTTTCTCTGTTCTTTCAAATTTCCTTAAAATTTCAGAAGCAGTTTGACCATATATTGAAGTTTCCGACCATATATAAGGTATTTGTTCATCCCACAGCTCTTTTATATTCGAAGGGAGATGTTTTTGTTCTTCGATTTTCCCATAATGTTTCTTAGCTGCTGTCCATCCTCCTCCGCTATTTTTAGAGGCACCATAAATACTAATGGGAAAGTTTATAAAAAAATAATCTTTTATAGTTAGATTAAGACTTACTGCAAACCCCATATCTGGACTAGAACCATTTAGATATTGACCTGTTCTATTTTTAATATCAACCAATAATGATGTCTTAATAATTCCATGGTAATAACGAGCTAAATTAAGCATTCCGCCAGCACCATTAACGAGGACATTTTCAAGCTCCTTCGCTGAATCCTTTTTTATGAATTCAAGATTCAAATTCGTTGGTTCCCAAAAAGCTTTCTTTTTATGATAATATGTTTCTTTTACAAAATCTACACTATCCCACCAATAATATGCAGCATTATAGATTAAACAATCCATATTTTTTGCTTTCATTGATTTAACAATATCTACTATGTATGGTGATAGTAAATCATCATCTCCAATAAAAATTGTATATTCTCCCGTAATTTTAGAGATAGCTGCTATTGTATTTTCTTTTATCGATACAGGATTACTATTATGAGAATATATAACTCTATCATCTAATAACAAATTTCCTAAATCTTCCTTGATTTCAGAATTGTCTTGGATAATAAATTCTACATTATCTGAATCTATATATTTTAAAAGAGAAGTAAGTACAGGTAATAATGTTGTATATCTATCTTTTGTGGGGATGATTACAGAAAGAAGTATATTTTTCATGCTTTTTTTAAATATTTTTTATAAAAAAACAAACCATTTACGGAGAGTATAATTGTGGACAGAATAACGCTTGCTAACACACTATAAAGAATACTCCATTTTTCATAGTCTGGGAATATAAAAATAAAGGCCGTTAAAATAGTTAATGATGTAATAATTGGTAATAAGGTATCATTAAAAAACCATTTATAAAAATGATTTTTTAAAAATTTGTTCGTCAGAAAATAGCCCAAGTATAAAAAAGCAGCTAAATTTATAAACAACCAAGCATAAGTTGCACCGATTAATCCATAATGCTTGATAGAAAAGTACAACAGAGGTGATATTATTATGATCATAACTACTCCAAATCGAATATTTGTTTTTGTATGGCCGTGTGCTATAGCTAAATGATAGGGCATATATTGCAGTGCTAAAAAAGCACCTCCTAATAATAAGACTCTGGCTACGCTAGTAATAGCCTCTGTAGTTTCGATGTTTTTTGTCCATAGAAAAATATATGTACCAGTAAAAACTATCAATATGCCCGATATAATGCTTACAAGAGTTGCAATAATAAAAGAATATTGGTGATAATTTTTAATTTGATCTGCAATATTTTTTTCTTCTGCATAAATTGTCATTTTGGGTAAAATTGCAACTGCAATTGGCAATATGAGAATAGTCGCTGTCTGCCCAAAAACTCCTGCCAATGAATAATATCCAAAATCTTTAATACTTAATAATTTACTTACAAATAACTTATCAATTTGTGTATTTATGCCAGCTATAAGAGCCATAAAAAGCATACCTAAGGCAAATTTATAGAGATTTTTTAACAAATCGAGTTTAAAAAAAGCTTTTATATTTGACCTTAAAACTTTCCATAAATTAAATCTAATGATGAGGGTAAATAGTAAAGTTGATAATAATTGCCAAATAAAATATACTTCAATATTGGGGGAAAAGTACAATGGTATTAAAACAATTCCAGACCTTACAATACTCATCAGAATCTGTATATTATTTGACAATATCTGCTTCTGCAAACCCATTAATCCACTGGAGTACATTATAAACATCATCTGAAGAGCTATAGAAACCCCCATTAGTTTAACACTAAAATATAATGTATTTAAATCAAAATTACCCCCAACATTTAACCAGTTATCTACAATGATTTTTGATGAAAAGAATATGATACTAAATATAAAGAAACTAATAAAGTAATAAAGTCTCTCAATTGTTTTCAAAAGATCTCTCCTGTAATTTATGTCATTAGAACGAGCCATCTCTCTGTTCAGAGAAGCTGATAATCCGGAGTCTGCTATTAGCATTATAGATAGAAGAACTGTATAGAAATTAATAATACCATATGACTCAATACCTAATAATTTCACATACTGCGGAATGAATAAATATATCGAAACAAACGACCAAATTTTTCCGATATAATTAGAAAATATATTTTTTGTTACTAAATTCAATTTTTTTTTTTTTAATTAATTAATCACGGAAAGATTAAAATTACGCAGAAGTGGACAATAATTAGATTTAATTGAACAATTATAATTAAAAGTTTCGGTCGTTATAATCTAGTGAATTTATTTCAATTGAAAAATTAACATACATGAAATTACTATTCTCAAATTTTTTAGTCATTATTTTATCATTATTGATGAGTTTCCAATTAAATTTTTCGTAATAGGGAACAAGATTATCTTTGCAAAGTAAAATCCCTTTCCATTGATTCTGTGCTAAAACAGCATTTACTTCTTCCATTAAAATATTTCCAAAGCCCTTTCCAGTTTCTGAGGTACAAACGTTACCTATTCCTCTTACTTTTGTATTTTTATCGTTGATGATAGCAGTAATATCTACAAGATTAGTATAGGCAATTGATTTCTCATCATCTTTTATTAGAATATGGAAATCATTAGCTTGGATATTCTCGATCATCCATTTTTTGTGCTGATCCAGAGTATAGTCCCAACGTATTGATTTGAGCCTACAGATCTCTATCAACTGTTTCTCAGATATCTCAGAGTGCTTAATGACTGAAGTTAAAAATTTCATTCTTTTTCTATAAATTTACCCACCAACCTGATGGTATTGCCACATATTTTTTCATAAACTCATTCACTCCCGGTAAATCTTTACTGTTATTAAAAACAGAATAAATATTGTTATTGATGTGAACTCCGGTTGCATAGAAACCATTATCTTTCAATTGCTGTAAAAACTCAGTTTTGTTTTCTGCCAAAACACCATACACCCAATAATTTGGGTTGACGTTTTTACTAATCTTTAAAGCTTTTGCATCCAATTGGCTTTCAAAATGTGAATTCCATTTTTCTGCATTGGCTTTTTGCTTAGCAAATAAACTTTCAATTTCTTCCATTTGTTTTAAACCGATGTAAGAATTGATCTCGCTCATTGTCGCGCCGTATCCTTCAATAGAAATATCACAATCTGGATTTATTTCTCCACTTTCCAAACGGAAATTGCTTCTGTCGATACCGTAATCTCTTACTAATTTTGCTTTTTCAAAAAAAGTTTTATTATTGAAAGCGATCGCACCACCATCAATGGTATTCGGCAAACGAACGGTCTGGAAAGAAAAAACCGTCATATCTGCACCGGTATTTCCTGTTTTTTTTCCTTTGTATTCTGTACCAAAAGCTTCAATGCAATCGTCGATTACAGGAATTCCAAATTCTTTTCCAATGCTGTAAACTTCATCTAATTCTCCTGCATATCCACAAAAGAGATTATTAAAAATAGCTTTCGTATCTTTTGTGATGAGTGACCTCAGTTGCGAAACATCCAAGGCACTGGTTGCAGGGTCAACGTCAATCCATTTTATCTTAAGATTCTTAACTGCAAATGGTTGATTGCTCGCCAAACAGCTGACAGGGCTTGCAATAATTTCGTCTCCTGGTTTTAAATTTAAGATCGATAAAACCATTAATAATGCCTGATTATAAGTCGCTGTAGTGAGAATATCTGGATTTCCGATAAATTGGGAAAGTGATTTTTCAAATTCTCTGCCATACTTTCCGTATGCAAGTTGCCCGGAATATAAAATTTCGTTGATGCCTCCGGTAATATTTTCGGGCATAAAAGGTTTGTAGATAGGTATCATTACCAACCGCCTTTTATAACTTCCACCATTTTGTCGCAATCCTCTTTAGTAACCCACCATCCGCAGGGAAGATGTACCATTTTGCTGTAAAATTCGTCTAAATTGGGCAATTCTAAATTAAAATCATTCAAATAGGTATGAGAATCACTTCTTTTATGTAATTCAGAAGCCATGATTCCGTTGTCTGCCATTTTTTTGATGAATGCCTCTCTGTTTTCCACTTTGATGGTGTACAACCAGTAAGAAGGTTCTGTGTCTGGATAGTATTGAATTAATTCTACACCTTTTATATCTTTCAGTTGCTCATCAAGATATTTTCCGTTGGTGATGTACTTTTGTACAAGCTCTTCGATGTTGTCTAACTGCACCAATCCTACAGTGGCATTCACATTATTCATGTGATATTTGTAGCCCTGTATGGTAATATCATTCTCCATACGGCTCAGTTTTTTATCTAAACCAAACCAACGGATCACTTTTCCTTTTTCGTACAGTTTTTTATCCTGAATTTGCAAAGCACCACCGTCAATGGTCGTTAAATGCTTAATTGCCTGAAAAGAATATACGGTAAAAGGGAAATGATTCCCTGCTTTTTTTCCATTAAATTTGGAACCTAAAGCGTGGGCAGCATCTTGAATTACGGGAATATTATACTTCTCAGAAATTTCCTGTATACGTTTTATATCTACCGGAATACCTGCGTAGTCTACTACGATAATGGCTTTTGTTTTAGAATTGATAGATTTCTCAATCGCATCAGGAGAAATATTTCCAGTTGTAAGATCTACATCTGCATATCTAATTTTTGCTCCAACCGCTTTAATAGAGGTATTTGTTGGTTCTGCAGTTAAAGCCGTACTAATGACTTCATCGCCTTCTTTTACACCAGCCAATATCAAAGCAATATGCAAAGCTGCAGTTCCAGAGTTTAATGAAAGCGTGTGACCACCACCAATATATTCCTCGAATTTTCTTTCAAACTGTTCTACTGCTTCGCCTTGTGCAACATAGCCGCTGTATAAAATCTCCTCCAATTTCGGCATCAAAATTTCTTTTGGCGGAATGGAAGTTTGTACTAATGGTAGCATCTTAAATTATTTATTATGGGTGGCTAATTCGTCTTGTACGTAATCTAAAGTAAGAAGAAGTTCTTTTAATTCTTCTACACTCAATCTTTCTGTGTTGTCTGAATTGTACTCTTGGTCTATTAATTTCGGACCATCTTCCTGTACATATTTGGTGTAATTCAAATCTCTGAAATCAGCAGGAACTCTGTAAAATCTACCCAAATCTTCTGCTTTAGACATTTCTTCTTTAGAACATAATGTTTCGAACATTTTCTCTGCATGTCTTTCGCCGATAATGTTGATCTCGTTATCTGCATTAAACAATTCTTTCAAAGCTTGAGCAAGAACCTGTATTGTAGCTCCAGGAGATTTCTGGACGAAAATATCCCCTGGTTTACCGTTTGTAAATGCGAACATTACCAATTCTACAGAATCGTCTAATGACATCATGAAACGGGTCATTTCCGGATTGGTAATCGTCAAAGGTTTTCCTTCTTTAATTTGTCTTATGAAAAGTGGAATAATAGAACCTCGGGAACACATTACGTTTCCATATCTTGTTGCGGTATAAATAGCATTGATGTTTTCTACTCTTCGGTCTCTGGCTTTTGCAACTGCCAATTTCTCCATCATCGCTTTAGAAATTCCCATTGCATTTATTGGATAAACGGCTTTATCTGTACTTAAGACGACAACTCTTTGCACGTTATTTCTTGCAGCGGCTTCCAATACATTTTCAGCCCCTAAAACATTGGTTTGTACTGCCTGCATCGGATAAAATTCGCAGGAAGGGACTTGTTTTAATGCTGCAGCGTGGAATACAAAATCGACCCCATTCATTGCTGCATTAATACTATTGAAATCACGAATATCTCCAATTACAAAATTTAATTTGTCATTTTTATATTCAATTCGCATATCTTCTTGTTTTTTCTCATCACGAGAAAAAATTCTAATCTCTTTTAAATCGGAATTAAGAAAACCTTTTAACATTGCATTACCAAATGATCCTGTTCCGCCAGTAATTAATAAAATTTTATCTTTAAACATTTATTCTATCTTAGTGTTGATTTATATTTTTCAAGCTCATTATATATCTTTTTAACATCCTGAGATCTCTCTTTCTGAAGAATCATAATCGCATCTGCCGTATGAACTAAAATACAGTTTTTCATTCCTACAAAAGCAGTAAAAATATCCGTTCCGATGATCATGTTTCCGTTATCATCAACAGCATGACCATTTGTTCTAAGATAATCATACAAAGATTCAAAGGATCCCAAATCGTTCCATCTGAAATGAGCTGGTACCACTTTGATTCTTTTTGAGCGCTCCATTACAGCATAATCTATGCTTATAGAAGGAATCAGAAGTGAAGCTTCGGCATCCAACACCTTATTTTCTGATTTCTGCCATGTTTCGACGCAATGTTCATAAACTTCGGGCTGATACTGCTTTAACTCATCTAAAAGTACGCCCGCTTTAAAACAAAACATCCCAGAATTCCAAAGAAACATTCCACGCTCTAAAAATTCCTGAGCAGTTTCTGTATTTGGTTTTTCTCTGAAAGAAAGAACGTCTTTCCCTTCATATTCAATATAACCATATCCGGTTTCCGGCTTTGAAGGAACTACACCGAAAGTCACTAAAAAATCTTGATTCGCCAAATCCACGGCTTCTTTAAGAGCCTTTTCATAAGCATCCTGATTCTGTATCAAATGATCGGATGGAGTAATAATCAAAATATCATCTTTATCCACCGCCAATGCAGCGAAAGCTATCGCAGCAGCTGTATTTCGTGCCACTGTTTCAACAATAAATGTTTGAGGTAAATTGATTTCCTTCAAAAGTTCAGTACTCCACTCAATATGGTCAGTATTTCCTACCACCATTAATTCATCTACAACATTCTCATTTCTCTCAGCGGTTAGTTCAAACAAAGATTTCCCCGAAAAGAGTTTGAGAAACTGTTTAGGATGCTGTTTTCTGGAAAGTGGCCAAAGTCTGCTTCCAACTCCACCAGATAATATGACATTAAATATTTTCATGCACGATTATAATCATCTTCAACTCTTACGATATCATCTTCACCAAAATAAGTTCCGAATTGAACTTCAATAAAAACAACAGGCTCTTTTGTTTTATTTTCCATTCTATGGTGTGCTCCTAAAGGAATTTGTGCAACTTCTCCTGCTTTAAAATCTTTTATTTCTTCATTGATTGTAATCGTACCAACTCCGGAAACTATTGTCCACACTTCTGCACGATGATGATGATATTGAAGTGACAATCTTTGTCCCGGGTAGACCAAAATTCTTTTTACCTTATGGGTTTCTCCATCTTCCAATACCCAATATTCACCCCAAGGTCTTACATCATGTTCTAACATAATTCTTTCAGCTTTTGTTTTTATATTCTGCCTGCAAAAATACAAACATTTTCACGGCTTACGTATTAATTATAATTAATTAAAGTCTTCTATCCACATTCTCTTTTGATAAAACACCTTTTACATCATAGATAACTCCATGTTCTTTCAAATATTCATTGAGATTAATAACAAGAAATTCCTTATGCGAAACTGTAAGAATAATTGCATCAAATTTGGTTTCGAGAGCCTCAGCCAACATTTCATTATGCATATTTGAATAGCATTCTATTTTGTACTCTTTAAAAACTCCAATAGAATCAGCCCATGGATCATACGTTATTACTTCTGCCCCATAGTCCTGCAAATTAGTAATCACATCTATCGCTTTAGAATTTCTAATATCGGGACAATTTTCTTTGAAAGTTATTCCTAAGTTTAAAATTTTGGCCCCTTTAATTTTAATATCATTTTTGATCATTAACTTTACGACCTGCGATGCCACAAACGCTCCCATAGAATCATTTAATCTTCTGGCTGCTAAAATGAGTTCTGAATAATAACCAATCTCTTGTGCCTTTTGAGCTAAGTAGAAAGGATCTACACCAATGCAATGACCTCCCACCAAACCTGGCTTAAACTTTAAAAAGTTCCACTTGGTTCCAGCAGCTTCCAATACATCATGAGTATCAATATTCATAAGCGAAAAAATTTTCGCCAACTCGTTCATAAAAGCAATGTTAAGATCTCTTTGTGAATTTTCAATGACTTTTGAAGCTTCTGCCACTTTTATGGTTGGTGCCAAATGAGTTCCTGCGGTAATAACAGATTTATATAAATCATCTACCACTTTTCCTATTTCCGGAGTAGAACCAGACGTAACTTTTAATATTTTTTCGACGGTATGCTCTTTGTCTCCAGGATTGATTCTTTCGGGTGAATATCCCACAAAAAAATCTTCATTAAATTTTAAACCAGATATTTTTTCAAGTATTGGAACACATTCCTCCTCAGTAACACCCGGATAAACGGTTGATTCGTAAATGACAATATCATTTTTCTTCAGAACTTTTCCAACTGTTTCACTAGATCTATACAGTGGCTTAAGATCTGGTCTATTGTGTTTATCAATAGGAGTCGGAACTGTAACAATATAAACATTTGCATCCTGAATGTCTTGATGATTTGACGAACAGTATAATCCCAAGCTACCGGTTGATGAAAATGGATTCACAGCGATCTGTACCGATTTCAACAGATCCTCAGAAATTTCCTGAGTAGAATCGAATCCAGCATTCAATTCCTCAATCCGTTTTTCGTTGATATCAAAACCGACCACTGCGTATTTAGTTGCAAAAAGTCTGGCCAATGGTAAACCCACGTAACCAAGACCAATTATTGCAATTTTATATTCTCTACTCATTTATATTTTTCACTTCAATTTCAATATGAAATTTAGTTACTTTATTATTTTCTAAAAAGTTTTTGTAAAAATGATTTCTTCTGATCCGCTGTATAACCATAACCATATTTATAACCATAACCATAACCGCTGTTCATTTTACTGACATCATTCAGTACCAATCCGACATTTCTAATTTTCTTATCTTTGATTTGCTTATTGATAAATCCAATCAATTCTTTTTCAGTATACCCTGATCTTGTCACATAAACAGTTGCATCAGCAACATCCGAAATTAAGAATGAATCGGTTACCAACATTAGTGGTGCTGTATCTAAAATTATATAATCGTATAATGGTTTTAAACTTTCAATCAATTCCTGGTATCTTCCATTAGACAATAATTCTGTAGGGTTTGGTGTAATAGCACCTGAATAAATTACATCACAATAAGGATTAAACGATGTAGGATGAATGATCTCAGAAGCTGTCATCTCCTCATCATACATAAACTCTGACAAACCAACTAAACCTCTCCTGCTTTCATTGTATCGTTGCAACTGTGGATTTCGAATATCGGAACCAATTATCACTACTTTTTTTCTGGGAGTGGCTAATGTTAATGCCAGGTTTACGGAAGTAAAAGTTTTCCCCTCACCTTTCACTGTCGAAGTCACAAAAATCACATTCCCCTTCTTATTCTTAGGCAACATGAAGTTAATATTGGTGATTAAGATTCTAAAAGCCTCAGCTAATGGTGTAAGGTCATTCAGTTGCACAATTTCAGGATCGCCTTTTTCTAAAGACGGTAATTCACCAACAACAGTAGCTCCATCGGCTAATTTTTCTAGATCCTGCTTAGATTTTACTTTATTATTAAATAATTCAAGAAGATAAATGATCGCAAATGGTATTAATAAACCAATAATTAATGCTGCCAAATAAATAATCATTTTCTTAGGCGAAACCGGTATTGGATTCGTCAGCGGATCATCAACAATTCTAGCTTTAGGTGCTGCTATCTTCAAAGAAATTGCTGCTTCTTCACGTTTTTGTAATAATAAGAGGTAAAGCTGTTCTTTGATATTCTGCTGTCTTTCAATACTTCTGAACAACTTTTCCTGCACCGGAATTTTAGAGATTCGTCCTGAAAGTCGTCCCTGCTCACCAAGAATATTATTTCTGGAAATTTCAAGTGCTGATCTGCTTTTCTGCAAACTCTGAATTACTGAACTTCTCATACTGTTCACTTGGCTTGTAATATCCTGAACTACAGGATTCACAGTAGTAGAGTTTTCCAGCAATCTATTACGTTCAATCACCAATTGATTGTACATCGCTATATTAGTTGAAGTGCCTTCATCTGACAAACCTACATTTAAAGGTAAAACTTGGTAATTCCCTTGTCTGTTGATCGTGCCTAATAAACTATTAATTAATTCTAATTGAGATTCATTTTCCAACTGCTTCTGACGCGTAGTCATCGCTGTTTCTAAAGACAATTCTGCTTCGGTTTGAATATCAGCAATATTATTTTTTACTTTAAAATCTTCTTTCTGTGATTCTACTCTTCCTAATTCCTCACCGATAATAATGATTCTCTCATCGATAAATTCCGCAGTTTTCTGAGCTTCGGAATTTTTGTCAGCGACTGCTTCCCTGTTATAATTAACGGCTAACCGTTCTAAAATATTCTCTGCCTTATCCGAAACCGGATAATTCATTCCTACTTTCAAAACAGTTGCTTCCTTCTGTACTAAAGTCACATTCAGCAAACTTAAGTAATATCTTGTACGATCAATGCCAGACATAAATTGCAACCTATATCCTTCGGAATTATTCTTTTTGGGATCAGGTCTGTACTCAGAATTTTTCTCAAACATAATAACCCCGAATGGCATAGAGACGGATTTATTGAAATCTGAAATGATTGTCTTTTTAAAATCTTCTGACTCTAAATAAATTTTATTGCCATTGATTTTTGCGATAACCGTTTTTTTAGGATACTTTCCTTTATGCTTTTCACTGATTACTCTTACGATAAAAGGAGATGTTTCTTTATACAATTCTGCATCTTTAATTTTACCTCTCGAATAAACATTAGTCTCCAATCCGAGTTCACGAACTACAGAAAGCATCAATTTCTTAGATTTTAGAATCTCAATTTCATTATCTACAGAGTTTGTACCCATTCCGCCAATCCCTCCCAGTTCTGATATAACTGATAATTCCGGCTGACCTGCAGAAGATTTCTTAACTTCTTTAATTAATAAAGTAGATTCTGTATTGTAAACAGGAATGCTGTATCTCAAAAAAAACCAGGCTAATGCCACTGCAAGTATTGCTCCGACAACGAACCAGTACCAACGGTAAATGTAAGGCTTTATAATTTCTCTGATATTCAGAGACTCTTCCTGAGTCTCCTCTTGTGTTTGGTTATAATCCACTATGAAGAATTATCTTATTATTAATTTTTTGTAAGGGCAAGTACTCCAATTACTAATGAAGCGATTACGGAGGCAACTGATATATACAAACCTGTATTTGGATCTACTCTAGCCGATTTTTCTCTGTTGGCATTAGGTTGAACGTAGACCATATCATTCTGCTTCAGATAGTAATACGGTGAATTGATAAATTTAGCACTTGTTAAATCAACTCTTTCTTTTGTAATCTGACCATCAATATTTCTAACGACTAATACATTAGTTCTGATACCAAATGGTGTTAAATCTCCAGCTAAGCCTAATGCTCCCAATAAAGTTGTTCCTCCATCAGGAAGTACATAGGTTCCGGGTCTTGTAACTTCTCCCAATACAGAGACTTTAAAGTTAATTAATTTTACATCGACTACAGGACTTTTAACATATTGAGAAATAAGATTGGTCAACTTCGTTTTCATAGTCTCAATATTCTCTTCCTTGGTATTGACCATTCCTATTTGAGGAAACGTTATATTGCCGTCCGTGTCTACAATATAAGTGGGACCTGAGACTGGTAACTGCTGAGGAAGATTATTGGAACTTGGTGAAGAATACTGAGTGATCGTTGTACTCGAAGAATAATTTTGATTAAAAGGTTTTACGACGTCCATATCTTTAGCAGTTACTGTAATGATTAGCTGATCACCTGGCTGCAAAGTACTTCTGCTATTTTTAATGGAATTATCCAACGCAACATTTTCAATATCCGTCATGTAATTGATTTCCTGTCTTGGTGCGCAAGATACTGTCGCCAAACTTAAGGCTCCGTATATGTAATATTTTTTCAAAATCATTCTTAATAAATTTTTCACAAAAATAGGATTATTGTTCTTTAAACAAAATTTGTTTCTTTAATATATTTTTTAGAATCTAAATTTAGAAAATCTGCTTATAGATTATTTTCTTTTTCTAAAGTTAAATTTTCAATACCATTCAATTGTTTTTTATCTAAGCTTTCATACTCAGAATTGTTGCTGATAAATTCAGGAACAATTTTTTTCAGCAAAGTCACCACCTGTACTTTATCACGTTTCACCGCTGACTTAATAATTTGTCTGAATAAGACTTCAATTTCTTCAAAATTAACGGTAGGATCTTTAGAAATCATAATTTTTTCATGGTGAGTAGGAACTGTAGTAGCATCATTGCTTAACAATTCCTCATATAATTTTTCACCAGGACGCAATCCGATAAATTTAATTTTAATATCGACATCCGGCGTAAAACCAGACAATTTGATCATTCTTTTGGCTAAATCTAAAATCTTCACAGGATCTCCCATATCAAAAACATAAATTTCACCTCCAGCTCCCATCGTTCCAGCCTGCAACACTAATTCACAAGCTTCCGGTATGGTCATGAAATATCTGATGATATCTGGATGGGTGATCGTAATTGGTCCCCCTTTTTCTATCTGTTTTTTAAAATGTGGGATTACTGAACCGTTAGACCCTAATACATTGCCAAAACGTGTGGTTATAAACTTAGTAATATTACCTTCCGAGTGCTGTAATGACTGCACGAATAATTCAGCCGTTCTTTTTGAGGCTCCCATGACATTAGTAGGATTCACTGCTTTATCAGTAGAAACCATCACGAAACGGTTGACTTTATATTTTTTAGAAAGCAAAGCTACATTTTTGGTTCCTAAAACGTTTACAAAGATAGCTTCGTGTGGATTTTCTTCAATTAATGGAACATGTTTATAAGCCGCGGCATGATACACCATTGAAAACTGATAAATCTCGAATATTTTTTCGAGTCTGTAACTGTTGGAAATATCTGCCAAAACAAACTTAAACTTCTGCTCCGGAAACTTTTCTAATAACTCAAGTTCAAGTTCGTACAGAGGCGATTCCGCCTGATCTAGCACTACAATCAGAGAAGGATTAAACTGAGCTACCTGGCGTACAATTTCACTTCCAATTGAACCTGCTCCACCAGTTACTAAAACATTCTTTTCAGCATGTCTTACAATAACATCCTTATTTTCTATTTTGATAGGTCTCCTATTCAATAAATCTTCAATCTGAAGCTGACGGATACCTCCCACCAGGTCAGAATCCCTCATTTTACTCAACGTTGGCGCTTTTAGAACTTTCAATCCATGATCTAAGGCCAAAGTCATCCATTCTTCAAGTTCATGTTTGGTCATGATCTCTTTAATGATCAAAACCGCATCAAACCTTCCAACCAGTTCTGCATTTTTAAAAAAACGGTCGCTATTATAAATTTTTTGTCCGAGTAGTAATGCTTTATGAGAATCTGAGCGCTTTGTAAGAAATCCCTCCAAACGATAAGGATAATTAGGATTATGCAGAATTGCTCTCGCTAAAGAAACAGAAGCATCACTGACCCCTACTACTGCAATTCTAATTTTAGAGGCAGAGCCTTTAATATCAATTAAAATATTAAAAAACTGCTTGGTAACCATTCTGAAAAAAAACATAATGGAAACTGATATAAAAAAATACAGGAAAAGATTAGGATAAAGATATAAGGACTTGCCTAACCAAAACTCGGTCCCATAATTCAATAAAAGCAAAGACACCAATGTACTACCAGAGGACAGAAGTATCTTGAAGAAATCAAAAAAAGTAGAATGCCTGATAACTCCAGCGTATGTTTTGAATATAAACATAAAAACAATATTGATCGCAATCAATAAAACTCTTTTTTCCGTAAGATATTCAGGGAAATTAACTCTTACGTGAAGTTTTGAAAGTAGAAGATAAGACAGTAAGATTGAAAAAAGAATAATAAAGACATCAATGAGAATGACCAACCATCGCGGTATGTATCGTAGCTCCGTGAGTTTCAAAATATTATCGCCATTATATATGGCTGTAAAAGCATCATTCAGCTTTTTCATTCAGCATTGAGTGTTTTATTATATTCGGCAAAGATAATCATATTATTTTGATAAAAAATGACTAAAAACATATATTGCATTATTCTGGATAATGTAAATATAAATTAATACTACATTATCTTCACAATATCTTTAGCTGATTATCATTATACAGCCTGCAAATATACGTTTTTATCCAATAAAATTAAATAGGAATTCCACAATCGTCTCAATAATCTCTAAAAAAATTTAAGTGACTGACGCTTAATTATTTTTATCAATTATGATAGAGATGTCTGTTGTACAAATTACTTCAACAATTTTGATTTTAAAATATCTTGATTTTATTGAAAAACAAACTTACTTGATCAATATAAACTCTGAATGAAACGATGCTGATGAAAGCTATTTTTAGGACACTAATTCACATTTTATTTTCCTGTACAAAACTAAAACTTTTGCCACAGATTAACAGTTATACAAATGTTAACTCTCGATTACCTGTAAGATCACTTCATATTCAAAACCCCTGCTCCTAAGATAGGTAATAGTCTTTGACTTTTTTTGATAATCTTTCAACCCTTTCAGTTTAGATTCATAATTTTCGTATAATCTTTTGACAGTTTTCAGGTAATCATCCTCGTGAATTTCGTCATAACAGCGGTTGATTAACTTTTCCGTAATACCTTTCTGCTTAAGATGTATCTTGATTTTAGTTTTTCCCCAATGTTTGATATTAAATTTCCCTCGAATATAACTTCTGGTGAAACGCTCCTCATTCAGATAATTTTCTTTCATCAAATACAGAAGAATCTCCTCCTTTGCCTCAGGAATTAAGACAAACTCTCTCATCTTCTGCTCCACCTCTGCATGGCAACGGTCTTGGTAAACACAATAGTTAACCAATTTCTGTTTCGTTTCTTCAAAAGTAAAAAGCTTTTTTTCAGGTTGCATTATTTATGACTGATGATTGATGATTGATGATTGATGATCGATGATCGATGATCGATGACGAAATTAATACTTATTAAAAAGAGGCACAAAATAATTTTGCACCTCTATATATATTTCTATTTTCTTTACTTAAAGCCATTAGCTAAGTGCCAATTGCCAGAAAAATATTAATAATTGAATAAGGCTTTACCTTCCATTAATTCATTTACTTTCTTTTTCACAGAAGAAATAACCTCTTCATTTTTGATATTGTCAACTACCTCAGAAACCAATCCTGCGATGGTTTCCATATCGTTTTCTTTTAATCCTCTTGTGGTAATTGCAGCAGTTCCGAATCTGATACCTGAAGTTGTAAATGGAGATTTATCATCAAAAGGAACCATATTCTTGTTACAGGTAATATCTGCTTTTACTAAAGCTTTCTCGGTTTCTTTTCCGTTTACGCCTTTGTTTCTAAGATCAACCAACATCAGGTGATTGTCTGTTCCTCCGCTTACAATATCAAATCCGTTGCTAATCATGGCCTTTGATAATGCCTGAGCATTTGCCTGTACTTGCTTAGCATATGTTAAAAAATGATCATCAATTGCCTCAGCAAAAGCTACCGCTTTACCCGCAATAACGTGCTCTAAAGGACCACCCTGTATTCCCGGGAATACAGCTCCGTCAAGAACCTGACTCATCTGCTTGATTTCTCCTTTTGGAGTTTTGTGACCATAAGTATTTTCAAAATCTTTACCCATCATGATCATTCCACCTCTTGGACCTCTTAACGTCTTGTGAGTCGTCGTTGTTACAACGTGACAATGTTCAAATGGATTATTTAAAAGACCTTTTGCCACCAAACCTGCCGGATGTGCAATATCTGCCCAAAGTGTAGCACCAATTTCGTCTGCAACCTCCCTGAATTTTGCGTAATCCAAATCTCTTGAGTATGCCGAGAAACCTGCAATTAGCATTTTTGGTTTTTCTCTCAATGCCACCTCTCTCATTTGGTCATAATCAATTAGACCGGTTTCCTGCTGAACACCGTAAGAAACAACATCATACTGAATTCCGGAAAAATTCACTGCAGAACCGTGGGTAAGGTGACCTCCCATTGACAAATCCATCCCCATGATTTTATCTCCAGGTTTTAAAACTGCCAGATAAATTGCAGCATTTGCCTGAGAACCGGAATGTGGCTGAACGTTTACATAATCAACACCAAAAAGCTGCTTTGCTCTTTCGATAGCCAATGTTTCAACCTCATCTACTACTTCACAACCTCCGTAATATCTTTTTCCGGGATATCCTTCTGCATATTTGTTTGTCAACACACTTCCCATCGCTTTCATTACGTTTTCAGAAACAAAGTTTTCTGAAGCAATAAGTTCTAATCCGTGGGATTGTCTCTCTCTTTCTTTTTCGATAAGGTCAAAAATAATGTCCATTTACTTTTAGATTTTTAGATTTTGAATGCCAAAATTACGGAATTTTAGAGAATTATGGGTTATCAATCAAGTCATTAATTTACAATTGATAAATCATCCTTTTATTTCTTCAGTAATATTTCAGATTTTCAGTTCGTTCAATGTAGAGATGCGGTTTTCATAAAATTCGTTAAGATTAGTTTCGACGGAGTTTGAGGAATAAATTTTGAATAATTTTAAAAACTATATTAATAAAAATATATATTTGAATAAATCTTATTAAAGGAAAAAACAGTCAGAGTTATGGGAAAGAAAAAATACAAAAAACAATTGCTAAAATCTTTAAAATCTCTTGGTGAATCTGAATATTTAATCCTTAAAAGTATGACCAATCTTATGATACAGCGTGAATTGAAGAAAAACAATATCACATTCAAAGACGGTGACACATTTAGCTTCAAGGATAATATTTTTGATTACAGCGAAGATAAAAATGTAAGATCTTTAGCCAAACTTCGACGCCAAATGTTGAAAACCATGAACAAATTGGTGGTAAAGAATAAGTTTAAAGACAAAGAAATTAAGTTTTTGAGTTAATCAAAATCTTCATTTCTATTACATTAAAACCAAAAAGTCCCGGAATATCCGGGACTTCTTTATTTAAAATATTCTGCGATTATTTTTTCGCTTTTTCTTTTAATTCTTCTTTGTCTTTATCAGAAGGATTCCAAACTTTCACCTCTGCATTTTTATCGATTCCTGAAAGAATCTGCACATTGATACCGTCACTTGCTCCTAATTTTACAAAGACTTTTTTGAATTTTCCATCAGGTTGCTTTACTTCAACAAATGCTTTGTCTTTTCCATTGCTTTTTTCATACTGAACCAAAGATTCATCCAGCAACAAAGCATTTTTCTGAGAGCTCATCACGATTTCACCATTCGCAGAAAATCCAGCTCTGATGTATTCATTGTTTGGATTGTTAACATCTCCTTCTACAGGAAACTTAATCGTTCCGTTGGTATCTTTTCCTTTTGGAGCGATCATCGTCAGTCTTCCAGGGAAAGATTTATTCTGCAAAGCACCGATCACAATGTTCATATCCATCCCCTGTTTCAGCTTTCCGGCTTGCGCTTCGTCGATTTCACCCTGAAAAATAAGTGAATTTAAATCTGCAATTGAACAGATAGTCGTTCCTGCATTGAAAGAGTTAGCTTCGATTACCTGACTTCCCACCTTCACAGGTACTTCAAGAACTGTTCCCGCAGCTTTTGAACGGATCTGAGTCGTCGCCAAACCCTGCAATTCAGGAATTGCACCTGTTTTTACGATCTGTAAAGATTTCTGTGCAGTTACCAACTGTTGGTTGGCGTTTTTAAGTGCTTGCTGTTGCGTATATAACTGCTGTTGAGCCGTTAAATATTCTTGTTTTGAGATTACTCCCTGTTTATACAATTTTTCAGACATCGCAAACTGAGTCTGCATATTAGCAACATTAGTTTTAGCATTATTAATCTGCAACTGTGAATTCTGAACATTTTGCTGTGCATTATTTACTTCTGCAATATTCGGGATAATTCTTACTGTCGCGATCAGTTGTCCTGCTTCTACTCGGTCACCTTCATCAACCAAAATTTTATCAATAATTCCTGCAATATTGGGCTTAATCTCGATTTCTTCCTTTGGAACAATTTTTCCCGTAGCCATCACTTTATCGTCCATATTCTGAACCGTCGGTTTTCTCGTCAGGAAAGCTTCACTTTCTGTAGAATTTGATTTTACAAGATAACTAATCCCGGAGATCAATGCTATCGCAAATATGAGTCCTAAAACAATGTAAATGGCTTTCTTCCAAGTGAACTTCTTTTTCATATAGTAGTTTATTTTTTTTAAATTATAATTAAGAGTGTGAGGTAAAAATAAATTGATTTTTAAATCACTCGCTTCTTAAAGCTTCAATAGGTCTAATCTTTACTGCGCGCTGAGCAGGAATCATCCCGATAATTAATCCCAATAAAATCATGATTCCCATCGCTGCAAAAACTTCAGAGTAATTGACTGTCGGATTATAAAATGGAAATTTGTCCTGATTTTTGGTTAAAATATCAATAATCATCAACAGCATAATTCCGAATATAAATCCAAGTAATCCTGATGCCAGCGTAATTACTACACTTTCCAACAAAATCTGATTTCGCACTTCTGATGGTTTTGCTCCCAATGCTCGTCTGATTCCTATTTCTTTAGTTCGTTCTGTTACCGTGATGAGAAGTATATTTGAAATGGCGATAACTCCGGCAATAATAGTCAGCGTTCCCACAATAATGGTTAGCAACTGCATTCCTGTCAAAAATCCGGTTACTTTTTCAAACATTTTACCTAAATTGAAAGTTCCGAACGCGTTGGTATCTTCAGGAGAGACATTGTTTTTCTTTTTAAGCTCTGCTTTCGCGAGATCTTCCACAACAGCGAGATCGGCATCGGGTTTACTTACCACTGCAAAGAAATCTACTTTATCACCGTCATTAAACATCTTGGTAAAGGTTGACAGCGGTATAAATGCCGTCGTATCATTATTGTTGGGTCCACCTGCCTGCGCGACTTTATACACACCGATTACATTAAAAAATAATCCTTTAATATTGATCGATTTCCCAATTGGATTTTCATTTTTCTTAGCATCAAAAAAGTTTTTATAAATTGCTTCTCCGATGACTACGACACTTTTATTTGAAGTGACGTCTGCATCATTTAGATAACGTCCAAAAATCAGTTTTTTCTCAGAAATTTTATTTCCAACAGGATAATCTCCTGTAAGGGTATAAACCGCAGTTTTTCCGTTTCTGCTCATCTGCTCACCGGCATTTCCAAAGCTTCCTCTGGAGTTCTGAGGCGAGATATAATCGATCTGAGGAATTCTTCTCTGCAATAATTCCATATCTGGTAAGTGAAGACTTACTTCTCTACCTTTTGGAAAACCGTTGTAAGGAATAGATGTAGTCTGTGCCCACATAAAAATTGAGTTTGTAGCAAGACCGGAAAACAGTTTGTCAAAACCATTTTCCATTCCTTTTGCAGCTCCGAGAAGACTTACGAACAGAAACATTCCCCAACCTACTCCAATCATGGTAAGAAACGTACGGAGTTTATTATTCTTCAGTGAATAATAAATTTCCTGCCAGGTATCTTTTTTAAATAAAATGTTCATTTTTTAAAATGTCAGTTTTTTTATCATATAAAAGTGAGTTTGGTTTGCTGTGAATTTTGCTTTGCAAGTCAATTATTTTTATCCTTTTTCTGAATTTAATGTTAATTCTGAAATTCAAATTGAAAAAACTCACAATTGACCATTCACTTTTCGCTATTCCGTTCTCAAAGCTTCGATAGGTCTGATTCTTGAAGCTCTGTATGCCGGAATAAATCCTGCAATCAATCCTGAAATAACAAGACTGATGAATGCCGCTAAGATCAATCCCCATCCTACACTCGGATCTTTAATAAAATATTTTTCTAAGCTGTCTCCTATTAATTCTAAAGTCAAAACACCCACTCCTACACCAACAAAACCGGAAATTACGGTAATGACAATACTTTCCTGCATAATCAGGGCAACAATACTTCGTGGTTTGGCTCCAATAGCTTTTCTTACTCCTATTTCCTTGGTACGCTCTTTTACGATGTACACCATGATATTACTGATCCCAATAATTCCGGCGAGCAGTGTACCCATTCCGATAAATCCTACAATAATTGTTATTACAAACAGAAAAGTAAAAGAATCCTGCAATCCTTCTGCGCGGTTATTCACTCCTACTGCATTCTGGTCATCAGGAGACACTTTCTTTCTGGCTCTCAGTTCTTTCTCAAGTTCTTTCCCGTATTTAATTGCCTGATCGGGTTGCATTTTCTCGTCATAGGCTATAAATACAGTGCTTATCGTATCAGATCCTTTTTTAACCTGCTGAAGTGTAGAAATCGGCACACTGATCATCCGCTCATCCCAGTCTCCTCCATCATCACTAAATACACCAATCACTTTAAAAATACTGCCGTTGATTTCTAAGTCTTTACCTATCGGATCACCATTTTTAATCAGATCACGCTGTACCATCCTTCCAATCACGGCAACATAGTGATCATTTTCTATGTCTCTTTTGGAAATAAATCTCCCGTTCATCAGTTTTCTGTTTTCAATATAAGCCTCCTCATCATTAGCCCCGGAGATCTGATAACTCCCACTTTCTTTACCGTATTTCACTAAAAAATTTGTGGAATATCTTGGAGTTGAATACTGCACTTTTTCCGGCTGAGAATTGATCAGTGCCTCATAATCGGAGTTGTTGAGCGTTACCTGTCTGTCCGCCTGAAGTCCGCCGTATGCAATATTGGTACGACCTGTAAAAATCGTAATTAAGTTTTGTGCATCTCTTGTAAAACCTTCCTGAAAAGCATTTTGCAACCCATTTCCAATACCGAAAAGCACAATAAAAATGTACAGTCCCAGAGCTACCGTAAATCCCGAAAGCACCGTCCGCAATACATTACTGCGAATAGAACTGAATATTTCCTGCCAACGATCTAGATCAAACATATATTTGTTTTTTACTTTGTAAAAAAAGTGAATTTGCTTCGCAGTGAATTTTTGCTCGCAAGTCAATTATTTTCAATGTCAATTTTATTTTTTTGAGTCTAATATTAATTTAAATTCTTTCAAATTCAATGCGGAGCAAAATTGACCACTCAACATTGACTACTTTAACATTCCACTTAAAAGAATAAATGTCGTTTTTAATTTGTTACCTACTTTTTGTAAATCTTCTAAAATAAGATATTCTGATTCTAAAATAAGATCAAAACAAGAATCTAACTCTATAACAGAGCCTCTTGCGATTTCAAAATATCTTTTTCTTTCAATTTCAGATTTCCTTGAGCAACCTTCGGTAATATTTAAAACTACTGACGTAGAAGCTCTTCGGATCTGATCCGTTAAATTATATTTTTCTTCTATCGGAAGTCTTTTCAATATTGCGTAGCATTCAAATCTTAATTCTCTTGCTGACGTATAAACGTCAAGTTTATAGTGATTAAGATTTAAAAACATTTTTTCTCTTTTTAAACATCATCTCTGTTCATTTTTAAAAATATTTCACATCAAAAATTCACTTGCGAAGCAAAATTCACAATTCACAGCTCACCTTTAAAGCACAATCTGCTTTATAAACTCATCACTTTCAATAATTCCGTCGCGGAGGATGACGTTTCTTTTGGTTTGTGCAGCAACGTCTGGCTCGTGAGTTACCACAATGATGGTTTTTCCTTCGTTGTTGATATCCTGAAGGAGCTTCATAATATCATGAGTGGTTTTAGAATCCAATGCTCCTGTCGGCTCATCAGCTAAAACTACTTTAGGGTCGGTAATTAATGCTCTTGCAATGGCAACTCTTTGTTTTTGTCCACCCGAAAGTTCGTTGGGAAGGTGGGTGGCCCACTGTGCAAGACCCACTTTTTCCAAATATTCCATTGCTCTTTGGTTACGCTCTTTTCGCGGTACGTTTTGATAATATAAAGGAAGGGCAACGTTATCTAAAGCTGTTTTATAACCAATCAAATTAAAAGACTGAAAAACAAAACCCAGAAATTTAGAGCGGTATTCGGCAGCTTTTACTTCATTCAGGTGTTCAATGGGAATTCCGTCGAGGTCGTAGATACCGCTGTCTTTTTCGTCCAAAATCCCAATAATGTTTAATAAAGTAGATTTCCCAGAGCCCGAACTTCCCATAATGGAGACAAATTCACCCTCTTCAATATTTAGGTTAATACCTTTGAGAACGTGCAGTTTACTCTTGCCCGTATCGTATGATTTATGTAGATCCTGAATTACTAACATTAAGTGATTGCTGTTTTTATTTCCAATAAGTAGATTATATTTTCCTTTTGTTACAAATTTTAAAAAATCTTTAGAAAAATCATTGTTTAATATTTAAATATTTGACAATCATCAAGTTAATAAAAAGTGTTTAATACAATTTCTTACAGGACTTAAGTTTATAGCCGATAAGTAACTCTAAACCAATATCAGAAGGAGTTTCATGTAATTGTGGAAAACTTTTAAGGTTAAAAGACAGCCAATTAGTCTTTACCCCTTTTTAAATCAGTTCTTTTTTTCGAACTTTGTGCTTCGCACGGTACGAGAGATGAGCGAACAAAACGGCTGATAAGTTGTGAATATAAACATCAACCAATCAGAAAGTTATACATCTCCTGAGTTTTATACACCGTGATCATTTTTTTAAATTTTAAAGACATTACAATTCGATATGGGAATTTTTGATAAAAGAGTAAGCTATAAGCCATTTGAGTATCCTGAAGTTCTTCAGTTTACAGAAGCGATCAACAAATCTTTCTGGGTGCACTCGGAAGTAGATTTCACGGCAGATGTTCAGGATTTTCAGTCGCAGCTGGAGCCGCACGAGAAAAATGCGGTAAAAAATGCACTTTTGGCGATTGCTCAGATCGAAGTTTCAGTAAAGTCATTTTGGGGTAACCTTTACAATCATTTACCAAAACCAGAATTGAATGGTTTAGGATCTACATTTGCTGAGTGTGAATTTCGTCATTCTGAAGCGTACTCGCGTTTGCTGGAAGTTTTGGGATATAACGAAGAATTTTCTCAGGTTGTAGAAGTTCCTGCGTTGAAGAAGAGAATTGATTTCTTATCCAATGTCCTGAAACACGCCAATTCAGCAACGCCGAAAGAGTATGTTTCTTCGTTGCTTTTATTCAGTATTCTGATTGAGAATGTGTCTTTGTTCTCGCAGTTTGCGATTATTTTATCATTTACAAGATTCAAAGGTTTCCTGAAAAATGTTTCCAATATTATTGCCTGGACATCTATTGATGAGCAGATTCACGCGAACGGCGGAATTTATCTGATCAATAAAATCCGTGAAGAGCAGCCGGATCTTTTAACTGATTCTGATATTGAAGATATTTATACTTTGGTAGACCAATCAATTGAGTTGGAAGGAGAAATTCTTGACTGGATCTTTGAAATGGGCGAACTGGATAAATTCTCTAAACAGGATTTGATCAACTTTATGAAATACCGTGTTGACGAAAGTTTAACCAAAATCAACATGGAAAAACGTTATAATACTACTGCAGAACAGTACAGCCCGATGAAATGGTTCGAAGAGGAAGTTTTCGCCAATTCTATGGATGATTTCTTCGCAAAAAGACCGGTGGATTATACGAAGCATGATAAGAGTATTACGGCGAATGATTTGTTTTAAATAGGAAATCTTGACGCTAAGAACTAAAATTTGGAATAATTTAATTGACACAAAAAAGGGAGACATATTTTTAGTATTCTATATTTCAAGTGAAAGAAATCTTCGTAAATGGTTTAAAATTATAACTATTCTATTTTCAGCTTCAGGTATTTTCACAGCATTCAAAAATTTAGAAATTCCAACAGTAATTTCTTTTGCTGTAATAGGTACAATCCAATTACTTCAGAGCATTGAAAATTTTTTGGTGCTTTCTGAAAAAGATCTTGATGAGATAAAAAAGCTTAGACTTTCTTATTATGATCAAAGCATAGAATTGGAAAAGCTTTGGATTGAATTGGAAGAGAACCACATTGATGATGAAAAAGCCAAAAAGAGATTATTTAAGATTTTAGATTCTAGTAAGAAAATTGAAGATATTGATTCCTCACTTAATATTACACGTAAAAAACGTTTAGACAAAAAAGCTGATGCTGAAACAAGGAATTACGCAAACAAATTTACTCAACATGAATAAGAAAATAAATATCCCTCAGACAAGTACGAATTCTGATACTAAAGGCGGAATAGTGAAAAATGGACAAGTTCCAACTATGCACAACCCACCACCACCGCCACCAAAAAACAATAATACTAGAGGCTAAAAAACAAAACGTCGTCCTAGCCCTGATTGCAGCGGCATCCTTTTTTGTGATTGCGGTGGCAGAAAAGTGAAAATGATAATATAATGTTGTCCGCAATCACAAAAAAGATATAGCGGAAAGCAGGTAGAACAGTGAGGGGACAGACAAAATTTTCTGCTCCTAAAAAATAATAACATAATAATGTACCTCGTACATTTTACAATATAAAAGATGGAAGAACAAAACAACAATATCTGGTGGCTCAACGAAGAATCTGAGCAAATGCTGAACAGAGGTTACCTTCTGAAAGGGGAAACCGTAGACGGTGCAATCGACAGAATCACGACTGCCGCAGCAAAAAAATTATACAAACCTGAACTGCAGCCGGCTTTCAAGGAGATGATCATGAAAGGATGGATCAGTTTTTCTTCTCCGGTGTGGGCGAATATGGGAACGCAGAGAGGTCTTCCAATCTCTTGTTTCAACGTGCATATTCCGGACAGCATTGAAGGAATTACCCACAAAATGGGTGAGGTAATTATGCAGACGAAAATCGGGGGCGGAACTTCGGGATATTTCGGGGAACTGCGTAACAGAGGAACTGCGGTGACCGATAACGGAAAATCTTCGGGTGCGGTGTCGTTTATGAAGCTGTTTGACACTTCAATGGATGTCGTTTCCCAAGGCGGTGTAAGAAGAGGTGCTTTTGCGGCTTATCTTGATGTTGACCACGGTGATATTGAAGAATTTTTATCAATTAAAGACATTGGTAGTCCGATTCAGAACCTGTTTACAGGAATTTGTGTACCGGATTACTGGATGCAGGATATGATCGACGGTGATGCCGACAAACGTAAAATCTGGGCGAGAGTTTTGGAAAGCCGTCAGCAAAAAGGTCTTCCGTACATTTTCTTTACCGATAACGTGAACAGAAACAAACCTCAGGTGTACAAAGACCTTGGATTAACTGTAAATGCGAGTAATCTCTGTTCGGAAATTATGCTTCCTTCTACCAGAGAGGAATCTTTCATCTGCTGTCTGTCTTCTATGAACCTAGAATTATACGACGAGTGGAAAGATACGAACGCCGTACAGTTGGCGATTTATTTCCTTGACGCTGTTTTGTCTGAGTTTATCGAAAAAACGGAAGGAAATTACTATCTGAAAGGAGCAAGAGACTTCGCGATGCGTCACAGAGCGCTTGGTTTGGGAGTTTTGGGATACCATTCTTATCTTCAGAAAAACATGATTCCTTTTGAGAGTTTTGAGGCGACGCAGTTCAATGCAAGAGCTTTCAAACATATCAGAGCTCAGGCGGATATTGCATCGAAAGAACTGGCAAACATCTACGGTGAGCCTGAACTTCTGAAAGGTTACGGAATGAGAAATACTACGGTAATGGCGATCGCTCCTACCACTTCAAGTTCTGCGATTTTAGGTCAGACTTCTCCGGGAATCGAGCCTTTTGCTTCAAATTATTACAAAGCGGGTCTTGCGAAAGGAAACTTCATGCGTAAGAATAAATATCTGGCTAAATTGCTTGAAGATAAAGGTCTTGACAATGAAGAAACATGGAGAACAATTATGTTGAACCACGGTTCTGTACAGCACTTAACTGAACTGACTGACGAAGAAAAAGCAGTATTCAAAACCTTCAAAGAAATTTCTCCGATGGAGATTATTTCTCAGGCTGCACAAAGACAGCAGTACATCGATCAGGCGCAGTCTCTGAATTTACAGATTCCGTCTACGATGCCTGTGAAGGATGTGAATTATCTTTACATTGAGGCTTGGAAGAAAGGTGTGAAAACTTTGTATTATCAAAGAAGTTCGTCTGTTTCTAAGGAAATGATGGTGAATTTTGTGAGCTGTTCGGCTTGTGAAGCTTAAGGTAAGAGACAAGTAAAATGTAAAAAGAGCCAAGTTGGCTGTGTATATTAACCGTGGAATTTTTTCTGCGGTTTTTTTTTGTTTTAAGCGCGAAGGATGTAAAGGTTTTTTGAAATGTTTGAGAATATTTTTCGTGTGCTAAGGCGGAAACTCAGCGGAGAATATGGAGATTTTAAAACGAATACATTTTGAAATCTTTTTTTAATTAGATATTCAGTCAGTTTGTCATTCTGAAAGAATCTAAATGGCTTTATTTTCGGTATGTTGAGATTCCTACGGAATGGCAAACGTGATGGTAAAATTATCAGTTTAAAGTATTAAAAACTAAGTATTCATAAAATTCAAAATAAAAAAGTAAAATAAACTTTACATATTGTAAGATATTCTTTACATTTGTTTCAATAAAATTTTACAACATGAATAGATTACAACTTTTACCAAACCGTTTTAAGATGATTTGGATGGTTTATTTTTCTTCCCTCATTAATTTTGGGATTGATTTCTCTTTCGGGAGTGATGACTTTTGAGGTTTCCTTGCCTGTGATTTACAATTCAGGATTTTTTAGCGATGAGAACCAGGGCTTTTTTAAAACTGCTGAGATTGATTTATTTCCGAATTTATTTGGTCTTTTAATTATCATCGGTGGAATTCTGGTGGGATTTTCCAAAGAAAAAATTGAGGATGAATATATTTCAAGTCTGCGTTTAAAATCCGTCTTCTGGAGTCTGATTGTCTCCTACTCCATCGTTTTTATTTTATTCATTACCGTTTTCGGAAGCCTGTTTCTTACCGTTATGATTCTCATTATGTTTCTGCCTCTGGTTTTGTATGTTTTCAGATTTAATTATTTACTGCTTAAAAAATGAAAAATAAAATAAAAATTGAGAGAGCTTTAAAAAGTATTACTCAGGAAGATTTAGCAAAAGTAATCAGCGTTTCGAGGCAAACCATCAATGCTATGGAAGCTGGAAAATATGTTCCGTCGACAGTTTTGGCTTTGAAGATTGCGAGATATTTTGGGAAGAATGTGGAGGATATTTTTATGCTGGAGGATGGGGATTGAGTTTGAATATGTTTCAAACAAGATTTCGCTATGAAATTTGTTTCCCCAGCCCTAAAGGGTGCAAATTTCAATCTACGGGAACTTCTGTTATCAAAAATCCTCCCTTTAGGGTTGGAGTAAAGATTTTTGATTTAGATAAAATTTATTAGCTTTAATAAAAATCACAGATGAAAAAATTTAAGCCAAATTACGATGAAGGGATGTGGAAGGGAGCGCCAGAAACTTCATTGGTAAAAGCCAAAGCTCTAAGAAAAGATGAAACCCAGGCAGAGAAGATTTTATGGGCGAAACTCAGAAATAATCAGCTTAAAGGATACAAATTCAGAAGGCAACATCCGATTGGTTTATATATTGTTGATTTCTATTGCCATCAATTAAAGTTAATCATAGAAATTGATGGTGAATATCATAATACTCAGGAACAAATTGAGAAAGATAAAGAACGAACTCAAAATTTAGAAACTTATGGATTGCATTTAATCAGATTTTCCAACAAAGATATCATGCAAAACTTAGAAAAAATCATTTCAGAAATAATGATAAAAACAGATGAGATATTCGATTCCCATAATTCAAATCAATCGCTGTAATTTATTTATATTTGTTTCAAGCTAAGAACTAAATCAACAATTTCTAAAACCCAAAACAATGAAATTCGGACAAGTAGAAGACCCGTCAAAAATAGATTTTACATTACCAAAAGATCATTCGAGAACCAAAGAAATTTTAAAGCAAAATAAAAAAGGACTTGAAAATATCTCTATCGGCTGTGCAAAATGGAATAAAACAGATCTAAAAGGTTTCTACCCAAAAGGTACGAAAGACGAACTGGGATATTATTCGACACAGTTTAATTCGATTGAACTAAATGCTACTTTCTACGGAATGCCGACTTCAGAACAGGTTTTAACGTGGAAAGAAAAAACGCCGGCTGACTTTAAATTTTTCCCGAAAATTACCAATACCGTTTCCCACTTCAGAAGACTTTTGAATATTGATGATGTTGTGACTCAGTTTGCAACAGCCGTTTTAAATTTTGATGAAAAACTGGGAATGGTTTTCCTTCAGCTTCATGATAATTTCAAGCCGAAAGACTACGAAAGACTCGAACAGTTTGTGACGAAGTGGCCCAAAGAAGTGCCTTTGGCTATCGAACTGAGAAATACGGAATGGTTTACTGATGAAGAAATTTTTGATAAAACCTGCCAGCTTTTTGAGGATAATGACATTACCAACATCATCGTTGACACAGCCGGAAGAAGAGACATGCTTCATATGAGACTTACGACTCCAAATGCGTTCATCAGATACGTGGGAGCCAATCATGAAAGCGATTACGAACGGTTGGACGACTGGTTAAAACATCTGACGAAATGGAAGAAAGAAGGTTTACAGAATCTCTATTTTTTCGTTCATCAAAACCTTGAAAAAGCGTCGCCTCTGCTTTCTGCTCACTTCATTGAAGAGATGAATAAAGAATGGAAAACAGATATGCACATTCCTAAACTTGCTCAGGAAAATCCGCCGAGTTTGTTTTAAAATATTTGTACTTTAAAAAGATAGCGCCCCATTGGAGCGCTATCTTTTTAAAGTTTCTTTATAGATCCTATTGAGCAAAAAATGAAAATTATTTATTATTGAAATAATAGTTTTGCGATTATCTGTAATTTTCCAATGATTGGAAATTTGTTTTTGTTTCTTTGATAAGTTTACGCCTCTGTACAACTTAAAAACAGTTAGATTTTAAGATTCTCTGTTGACCTTACGTTAATCGAAGCTATGGGTTACTTAGATAGATATTTAATAAAGTTGTAGATGTACAATCACTTCTTCCTCAACATCAGAGAAACATTTAAAAATATCAAGAGAAAACAAAGTGTGACCCAAATTCCCGTTTGCATATTTTCAAAATTATAGGTTTCAACGTGCTTCTTAGCCTGTTCAGAAAGCTTTTCACTTTGAATGATATAATTTTGCACTTCTACAATCTGATCCATATTTTTATTGGGAACAGCGTGTTGTGAGAAGTACACCAAGTTTTTCTTACCAAGATAACCAACAATCCAATATTGATCGGATTTTGTAAGCTTTAGATGCTCAATTCTATAGTATTCCGGACGTACTTTTCCTATGTGACTCGTTTCAAAAGTCCCGCTTTTATCGAGATTATTGACATTGATAACATAAAAATCCAGTGGTTGCGGAAGTTTATTAATGACTTGTAATGAAACCGAATTACTTACAATTCCGATAAAGCTTTTCTTAATAAACCAATATGTAAACAGAGAAATGGAAAGCACCAAAGTAAAAACCCTGAAAATTTTCGCCCACTTGGCAAAGTCTCCGGATTTCACTTTGTAGAGAAACAGCGAAAGAATCAGTGAAAAAAAGATGATTGAAATAATGAATCCCATACCGCAAAGATACTTATTTATGTATATTTGGGTCAAAATTAAATAAGTAACTATGAAAAGAATTATTTTATGTTTTGTGATAGTATTATCATCAATATTCAAAGCACAAATTAGATTTGAAAAGGGCTATATTATCACAAAGAATGGTGATAAAAAAGAAGTACTCATAAAAAATATCGACTGGATGAGCTCTCCGGAAGAATTTACTTACAAAACTGATGAAAGCTCTTCAGAACAAAACGGAAACCCTAATAATATTGAAGAGTTTGGTGTGTATGGTTATAATTCATACATTAATTATACAGGCCCAATAGATATATCCTCAGAAGAATTATCTTCGTTATCATTCAAAAAAGAGCCAGAATTAAAACAGGTACAAGTATTTCTAAAACGTCTGGCTAATGGAAATAAAAAATTATATTCCTACAGAAGTAAAAACGTACTTAACTATTTCTATTCAGACAGTGACAATCCAAATAACATTAAATTATTAATCTATAAAAAGTATCATCCTCAGAACAATAATTTGCTTGTTGCAACAAATGAAGAGTACAAGCAACAGTTAAATGTTTTATTTTCTGACGAACAAAATGTTAAAAGTGATATTGCTAAAGCGAAATATAGTGATAATGATCTTATAAAAGTTTTTGGGGGCAGTATGCAGTCTAATCATGCTGGTAAATCTGAACAAAATGATAAAAACTTTAGAAAGACGAAGTTTAATCTAAACGTTAGACCTGGTTTTAATTTTTATTCGGAAGCAAAAATTGTTAACTTCATGGGTGAACAAAGATTACCTTCGACGTCAAACTTTAGGATTGGTGTTGAAGCTGAAGTATTTTTGCCCTTTAATAAAAATAAATGGAGCGTAATTTTAGAGCCAAATTATTCTGTTTATACTTCTAAGACTACTAAAACACCAAGTAGTAATATCAATTATAATCACTATCTCAACATTGATAAATACTCTTTTATAGATATACCACTGGGAGTACGTTACTATATGTATTTAAACGAAAAATCGAAAGTATTTGTTAATGGCCAAATAAATTTAATCAAAATAAAATCTACTAGTACAACCAGCATAGACATTAAAGATGGGGAATATACTGTTTTAACAGCAGAATTAGCCGATTCAAGACCGTTTAATTCTTTCGCACTTGGTGCAGGTTACAACTATAATAATAAATTCAGCTTTGAACTAAGATACAATACACCAGGTGAGCTGTTAAAATCTGAAGACAGAAGAGGTGCTACATTACAGTACGTTTCTGTAATATTAGGTTACAACTTGTTTTAATCAACATTCCACTCTTTATAAAACTGGTCAAGGAAACTCAGCATAAAATCGTGTCTTTCCTTGGCTATTTTTTTTCCTTCTTCCGTATTCATCAGATCTTTCAGCAAGAGTAGTTTTTCGTAGAAATGATTGATCGTTGTTCCGTTTGATTTTTTGTACTCCTCTTTCGACATGTTTAATTGAGGTTCCAGATCAGGGTGGTACATCAAATTATTTTTAAACCCTCCAAAATTGAATGTTCTTGCAACACCGATGGCTCCGATAGCATCAATACGGTCTGCATCCTGTACAATTTTCAGCTCGATCGGTAAAACTTTAGGCGCTTCTCCTCTATTTTTAAACGAAATATTCTGAATCACAAACAGAACCTGCTGTATCAAAACTTCATCTACATTCTGACCTTCAAGAAACTCTCTTGAAATTTTTAAAGCTAAAGTTTCATCACCATTATGGAATTTTGGGTCGGCGATATCATGAAGCAATGCAGAAAGTTCTACCACTTCAAGATTACAATTTTCAGTTTTTGCAATTTTCTTGGAAAGTTTCCAGACTCTTTCAATGTGGAACCAGTCGTGTCCCGCTTCTGCGCCTTCCAGCTTTTGCTTTACAAATTCTATTGTTTTTTGGATTGTGTTGTTCATTCTTAAATTTTAAATTAAATAATTCGTGAAATCACCCCATCAAAATTTCTTGCGAATTTTCGCTACCCCTCCATAGAAGAGAAATTTTTACTACTTCATTCAGATTTCATTTAAAATAATCTTCCAAAGATTTTCATTGTAGCTTCTGAAAAAATTGATATGTCCTATTTCTGCTTTTTCAGATTCTGACGTTTTGATCAGCCTGTATGTCGGTATTAGATTAGGATACGTATCGTTTAATAAAGATTTCACTCCTCTTTCCGTTAACCATACATCATCTTCAGCCTGAATAACAAAAACTTTTTGCTTTAAATTTTTTGAAGAATCATCAGTTTTAAGTAATAATTTGTTGGTCGATTTCCTGTTCAAAATTAAGATTCTCCAGTCATAAGCACAATTTTTTGGCAGACTTTCTCCAAGTCTAAACCATTGCGCTGGAAAATAGCCAAATAGCTCAGTGAATAATGGCTGTACAATCCCAAAACCCAAAAATGCTTCTATTTTTGTCTGCCACTTCAAATGCCCGATGAAGGCATTTTGGGTTCCTACAAATACAAATTCGTCAAACATTTCAGAATCTTTATTCATTCCCAAGATTAGTGCGCCCACTGAATGTCCAAGACAAAATTTCTTGTAATTTGGAAAATTCTTTACAATAAACTGTGTAACAGTCTTATAATCGTGGCTACCCCAAACTCTCATAGAACCTTTGAAATTTCTCATCTTTTGCGGTTTCGACAGACCTATTCCACGATAATCATAGGTGATGACAGTGAATCCTTTTTCGGTAAAAAACTTTGCAAATGAAAAATAAATCTGCTGCTTCACACCTGTTGCCGAATTGATCAGTAAAAGTTTCTGGTTGCTTTGATCAGGCTTAAAAAGATGCGCTGTGATCTGAATTTCGTCATCTGTTTGGAGAAGCAGTTTTTCCATAGGATTTAAATAAAATATCCACCGTCAAAAGTGGATATTTTTATAATGAAATTGTCTGTAATTGCGAATTTTCGATATGCGGTAAATAATTTACTTTAGAAATTCTGAAAGCCTCGGAAGAGCCGTCTGAGCACCTTTGCCAAGCGAAACTTTTGATGAAACTTCATTTCCAAACTTCACGCAGTCCTCAATAGAATTCCCGTGGCATAAAGCAATCGCAAAACCGGAAGTGAAAGCATCGCCCATTCCCATTTTGTAGACCATACTTTCATGCTCATTTCTGAAATATTTCATTTCTGTTCCGTCAAAATAAATCGTTGAATTGGTTTCATCTCTAATGAAAACTTTATTATAATATTTCTTCAGAACTTTCTCTCTTTGATCTTCCCCAAAAATAATTTCTAATTCAGTGCTTTTGGCAATAATAAAATCAAGATTCTCAATCACCTCATTGCTTAGAGGCTGACCGGGAGAAGCATACAAACCAACTTTTTTACTGTAGTTCTTTGCTTTCTTCGCGGTATATTCTACCACATTCATTGGAATTTCTAACTGCAGAAGAATCAGATCTGACGAGTTGATATATCGGTCGGCTTCGTCGACATCCTGAACTTTAAGATATTTATTGGCAGCCGGAACAACCACAATTGCAGCATCGCCCGCTGAACTCGTTACTTTCCAGCACATTGGGATCCTAAGCTTAGAATTCCACGTGGACAAGTTGTCGCG